>Ga0208639_1000632_pt1 | contig 26151 bp, 21 predicted proteins | sample ETNtaG_33_FD_185772 | JGI IMG/M metagenome (GOLD analysis project Ga0208639, IMG submission 185772) | Marine microbial and viral communities from oxygen minimum zone, Eastern Pacific Ocean - ETNP201310SV76 (SPAdes) (version 2) | ecosystem: Environmental > Aquatic > Marine > Oceanic ...
AAATTGCATTTACCTTAGGAAGACTTGTTACATCCAATGCTCCTTCTATCCCATCCGGTCTAGGACCAAGTATTAAAAAAGCAACTGCTGCAGATACAAGAACCGATACAATATAGATTATACGGAGCCAGAAGTCATCAGTTCTTGTAGATAACAAATTATTTTATTCCTTTTATTAAGGAATGAATATCTCGAGTAAGATTTTCATGATCTTTAGGTTCTGTACCAGAATAATACCCTCTCAGATTTCCTTCATGATCAACTAATGCAAAACGTGTACTATGAAAGACTATTTCCTCCTCATCTCCCATTTTAAACCCGTTTGCAATTAACTCCTGAATTTGTTCGTATTTTCCTGTAACAAAAGACCAAGTATTAATATCAGCATCAAATCGTTTTGCATATTTTTTTAATACTTCAGGTGTATCATAATCAGGATTAACAGTAAACGATACAAATTGTAGTTTATCTATTCCTATTAGATCGTGTTGAACTGTGCTCATGCGCTCAGTCATAATAGGACAAGGACCAGCGCATGTTGTAAAAATAAAGTCAGCTAACCATACATTTCCTTTTAAATCATCAAGAGTAAATTGTTCTCCATCCTGATCAATTAAATCAAACGAAGGTACTTGACCAATAACAGGAAGTTCTTCTTCTATTTCATCTGGCTGTAAAATTACAATTAATATAATTATAATTAATAAACTGGATAAGTATACCCATGGTTTGAAAGTCATTATCACATTCCTTTATCTATTATAATAATTATCATCAAAGCTGGTAAGTACAGAACCGATGCTTTCAATATTCTAGACGCATTCTTGTAAGACTTATTGTACACCATGGGAAATGCAGATAAAAAATAATATAAAGTGATAATCAATGCTCCAAATAAATATATTTTTCCATTCATTCCTATTAGGACTGGAAGCAATGAAATAGGAAACAACAAACTTAAATGCCATAATATTTGACGTATTGTTCGTTTACCATCAGGTTCTATTACAGGTAACATTTTAAATCCAGCTTTTTCATAATCATCTTTACACATCCAAGCGATTGCAAAAAAATGAGGATGCTGCCATAAATATAATATAGCAAAAAGGATCCAAGCTCCCGAATCAATACTATTAGTTGCAGCAGCCCATCCACCAATAGGTGGTAAGGCCCCAGGAACTGATCCCATAGATGTATTTAGCCAGGTGACTCTTTTCATTGGTGTATATATTAATACATACATAAATGCTGTTAATAATGATAAGAATCCTGTAAGAAGATTGGTTTGTACTACTAAGACTATTGTTCCAAGTATAACTATTATTATCCCAAATAATAGTGCATTCTGAGGCGATATTATTCCTGAAGGAATAGGCCTATCACATGTGCGATTCATTATCTTGTCTTGCTCACGTTCTAGGTATTGGTTCAATGCACTAGCTCCACCTGCTGAAAAAGTAGTACCTATTAATAGCCATATTAGATTACTCCATATTATTCTCCCATCTGATCCTAAATAGTATCCTAATATGCTAGTAATTAAAACCATGATCAAAATATTTGGTTTCATTAAATCAATATATGATTTAGTTATGGCTAAAAGTGATTTTAAAGTGCGTTTCATCATTTATAATCTACTTTATTTGAATTAATGGTCGTACATGTATCACTATTAATGCACTAATGCCAAGTATAATTGCACCATTTAAAACATGAAAACTCGTAATTAAAGGATTCTTAACTGTCCATATTGTCATTGCACCTAAAAAGATTTGAATCAATAATAAAAGAATAATAGACAATGTTAATTTATGGACAATTGAAAATTTTAATTTTAGCTGTACCAAACTGAAAGATAAATATCCAATTGATAAAGTGACAATAAATGCACCTAGTCGATGAAAATAATGAAAAATAATTTGATATAATTCGACAAACTGTAGTCCAGCATCAAAATGCATTGATTGTATAGTTTCAATCATTGATTGATTAAAAGGTGGTATAATATAGCCACCAGATAATGGAAAATCTGGTATAGCTAGTCCTGATTCCGTATGACGCATTATAGCACCAAGAATTAATTGTATATAAATAGATATGGCAACCAAATAAGCTGGGGTTTTTAGATCAGGTACATCTGATAGGTTATCCAGTTTTTGTTTATCCTTTTTTGATAAACTAAAAGAAATAAAAATTATCAATACAAAAAATGTCTGAGCAAGAATTGCATGAATGACGGATATATACGCAGGTAGATATAAGAGAACAGTTAAACCTCCAAATAATCCTTGTATAATCACAAGTCCTAAAGCTGAAAAGGTTAATTTTTTTAACCAAAGATCATTATCACTCAAATATACTATGATGGATAAAATCAAAGTCATAAATCCAACAACCGTTGCAATCATTCTATGTCCATGTTCATAAAATATTCCTCCAACCATATCTGAAAAAGGAAATTGGAACATTTGATATCCATATGTTGTTGGCCAATCAGGAACAGATAGACCAACTTCATGGCTTTTTACTAAAGCTCCAGCAAATATTAATACAAGAATGGAAAACACTAGTATTTTTGATAGTGTTTTAGCAATGATATGAAATGATATTGATCTTATATCCACTAAAGACATTAAATGATTAATAAAGGTACAATAATAAATAAAATAGCTAAAAGGCTATCAAAGGATTATCTACCAGTCTTCTTCGTCACCCCATTCATCATCTTCATTCTCTTCAAGTAAATATTCGGCCTGTAAATTTAACCAATCATCATATTCTTCTTCAGTATCCACAGTCAAGTATCCTCTCATTCGATAATGACCTAGACCGCATAATTGCGCACAGGATATTTCTAAGCCTTTACCTTCGCGTGGTGTACCAACCATCTTTTTCAAGAACTGATCAGATGTCATTGTAGCTTCAAAATGCACAGGGATGCTCATTCCAGGTATTGCATCTTGAGCAACTCTTAATTCTGGAAGTTTAAAACTATGAATAACGTCTTTACTGCTTAAATCTACTCGGATCTTTTTATTAGCGGGAATATGAAATTGATTAATTGTAAAGAAATCATCTGAAGAACCAAAACTGGATCGATCTAATCCAATAGGATTACTTACTTCATCAACAAGTTCGGATTTTAGATTTCCAAATACTCCATCTGGTCCTGGATAATGAATATTCCAAGCGTATTGTTGAGCAACAACTCGAACATGAACAACACCTTCATTAGAAGTTGGTACATCATTCACTCTATTAGCCCAAATTGGAAAGGAAAAACCTATTAGCAAAATTATTTCAATTAACGCAACACCAACTTCAAATACTGAGGACATATGCGATTTGACACCTAAATAATCGGCTTCGGGATTTTTTGATTTTCTAAATTTAACTAACGATATTATAAAGAATGATCCCCAACCAACAAATAGAAGCAGCATTAACCAGTGTGTTAACACAATCACTTCATCAATTGCCGGACTATTTGATGATATACTTATTGGCAATCCAAAATTTCGTAGAATATCAATCATTTATACAATTTCTCCATAAATTTATTAATCTGAAATAAATGCTTTACTCTTATTTCTTATTGAAAATATAGAAAATATTAATCCCAACAATACACTACCAATAAATGCCAAAAGTACAATAATGGCGTAATTTAAACTTTTAGAAGCTGGATCATCCGGCGCCCCATAACATGTTGCGCAGGCTAATAAGTAATTATTCACAATCATAAAAATACCAACAATAATTCTATTACAATGCTTAATCATAATGTCTTGAATTTCTGTAACACATTCTTACAATAAAAGATTAACCCAACCGCAAGAATAAATGAAAGAAAAGTGGGGAAAAAAGAAAGAGATCCATTGAATGAAGGATTATTCATTTCATACATCCCATAACCTGTCAATAAAACAATCGATATAATAATAAAAAAGATGTGAAATGTCTTAAGTGATATCATCCTATTTGCGCCTGATCTATATATGTTGCCAAAGGAAGAAACATTAGAACAAAGAAAAACCCTGCTGTAAGCATTAAAACCCAGGTAATAAAAGCTTTCTCGGATATAAGATGCATAAAAAAACAAGCAACTAAAGACCCTTTTACAGATGCAATAACAAGTGCTAGAAACATTGCCTCTCCTGATGATAATTCAAGGTATGATGCAGCAACAGTAACAATAGTTAATACTGCTAATGAAGCAAAAACTATCATATAAACTTTTATATGACTTTGAATATCTACATCATGTCCACTACTCATTAATACATCCTTTCTAAAGCAAATATAAAATTGGAAAAAGAAATATCCATACTAAGTCAACGAAATGCCAGTATAATCCTACTATTTCTATTCTATTTGTAAATTGTTCTGGTTTTGAATTCCACATTTTACTTCCTGGACCCCAAAGATAAAAAAGGACTACCATTCCACCAATTATATGAAGACCATGAAGTCCAGTAAGAGTAAAATATATTGCATAGAATGTATTTGTACTAGGATAGATATGATGGTGAATCTTTGCACTATATTCTAAATATTTTATTACTAAAAAACACAAGGCGCAAACCAAAGTAAGCGCCATGTATAATTTATACTTTTTAAAATCGTTCATCTTTAATGAAGCCCAAGACATAACCATTGTCATACTTGAAGAAATCAATATCATTGTATTCAACGTTGCTAGTGGAATATTTAATTCTTGTCCCCATTCATGAAATGCACCAGTTGGAGCTCCTAATCGTAAAAAAACATATGCAGAAAATAAACCACCAAATAGCATCACTTCAGATGCTAAAAATAACCAAACACCTAGTTTGGCATTGTATACCCCGGTATCGGGCCTTTCATCAACTGTATAAGGAACTTCCATAATTCTTACCTTTTTTTAGGCTCAGTTTGTGGTGTAAAATCTCTCTTACGCCCAGGAACACTATATTCATATGCTTCCCTATGAACTTCAGGGAAAGTTTCAAAGTTTACATGTGGTAGCGGAGGCGATGGTGCTACCCATTCTAATGTAGTAGCTTGCCATGGATTATTATCTACTTTTTCTCCGCTCTTTAAGCTATAAAAAACATTAATAATAAATGGAATTTGAGAGATTCCTAGTAACCAAGCTGATACTGACATGAATTCATTCCATTGCAAAACGCCTGCTGCATGGGCGTATTCCAAACCCCCATCCCAAAGTCGACGAGAAACGCCTGCTAACCCTTGAATAAACATTGGCATAAAAATCCCATTCATAAATAAAAGAGATGGCCAAAAATGTAATTGACCAAGTCGCTCATTCATTTTTCTTCCTGTAATCTTAGGATACCAAAAATAAATACCTGCAAAAAGAGCAAAGATAGTACCAGGTGCAACAACATAATGAAAATGACCAATAACATAGTACGTATCATGTAGAAATATATCTGATGCTGCAATGCCTAATGGCAGTCCTGTCAATCCTCCTATACCAAACATGGGTAAAAATGCCAATGCAAACAACATAGGAGTATTAAATCGAATAGAAGCACCCCAAAGAGAGATTAACAATGCTGATAATATTATAACTGATGGGATAGAAATTATCATAGTCGTAATCTGGAAAAAGGAACTCATTGCAGTTCCCATTCCAGTTAAAAACATATGATGCGCCCATACAACAAAAGACATAAACCCTAGAAATATTCCAGAGTAAACTAATGAATTATAACCCCATAGCGGTTTTCTGGTATTATTAGCAATAATCTCCGATACAATACCCATAGCTGGTAGAATTAATACATACACTTCAGGATGAGCCAAAAACCAAAATAAATGTTGCCATAGCAATGGACTTCCTCCTCCACTTACGGTTAAAGCCTCACCTGATATAACTAAACCACTTGGCAAAAAGAAACTTGTACTAGCTACCCTATCCATAAGTTGAAGTACTGCAGCTGCCTCCAAAGGTGGAAATGCCAATACTAGTAAAAAAGATGTGATCAACTGCGTCCACACAAAGAAAGGCAATCTACTCCATGTTAACCCTGGCGCACGTAATTGGACAATTGTAGTAATAATATTTATAGATCCTAATAAGCTAGATGTAATTAAAAACACCATTCCAATAAGCCAAATAGTTTGTCCAACCTCAATATCTGCCAGAGGCGGATACGATGTCCAACCTGATCTAGCCGCTCCTTCTTCAGAGAAAAAACTACCCATCATTATAACACCACCAATAAAATAACTCCAATAACTCGTGGCATTTAGTTTGGGAAAAGCCATGTCAGGAGCGCCAATTTGTAATGGGACTAAGTAATTACCAAATGCACCAACAGCTAGAGGGACAACACCAAGAAATATCATAATTGTTCCATGCATTGCTCCCAATGAGTTATAGATTTCTGGAAGCAAAATGCCATCTTCACCAAATAATGATCCTACAAAAGGTATGGGGGTTTCAGGATACGCTAGCTGCCAACGCATCACCATCATTAAAAAGAATCCAACCATTAGAAAAAACAGTGCAGTTATACCATATTGTAAACCAATAATTTTATGGTCTGTAGACCAAATGTATTTTCGGAAAAAAGATTCTTCGTGATGAGAATGTGCGTTCATTAAATTCCTTGAATTACTTCTTTTTTGGTTTAGTAAAAGTAAAATTTTGCGTAGCTCCACTTTCATCAACAGTTAAATCAACTGTTTGAGATCCAAGCTTTTCATGCCAAGCCTCTACAACATATTTTCCAGGCGGTAAATTAGAAATAGTAAACGATCCGCTATCATCTGTAACAGCAAAATATGGATGATCAAAAACACCTAAAAATGCTCCCATCCATGGATGAACATCGCATTTAACTTTAAATGGAGCTTCTACTTTATCAAATGTAACAGACATTTGTTTTTTTGATCTAGGCATAGCTTTATTGAATTCTTTGTTCACCTTAGGTAGCGCATGGATATTATGCAACGTACCATCGCTATTTAAAATATCAAGCTGTTGCCCTACCATTACTCCTAATACATGGGGAACATACACACAACCTTTTTGATCGATGACCGCTGATTCTTTTGGAGCATCATAATTATCCGCTAATGAACCAGATTTGCTTTCCTTTACATAAACCAAAACATTTTTTACACCATTATTTTCATCAAGGATCAACCATTCTTTTCTTGGTTTTATATCACTATTTGCAACACATACAGGATCTGCATCCATTCTTAATGGCTTCATTTTTGGGGCCTTCCCATCAAATGTGATCTTCCCTTTAACATCACCAGCAAAGCCAACACTCATGCAAACGGAAATTACTAATGTTCCTATAATTTTAATTTTCACTTATCTCCTCCATGTCAATTTATATCAATTTATTTTCTAATTTATTAAGGGGAATCATAATTAAATCCAGTATTAATTACAACGCAATTTAATAATATAATAGGATATATGCATCCTATAATCATGTATGTAAAAAATAAATAATTTGTTTACCACTCATCATCTCCCCATTCATCATCTCCATCATCCGTAATAAATCCATATCCTTCATCATCGAGGTGTTCTTTTACAATAGCTGAAATATCTTCTTTACCTTTTAAGCCCCACATCCAATCAATAAGCCCATATAGCATGCCTGTAGTATCGCCAACAAATGACGCAACTTCATTTCCCCAATATTCTTTCACATCAGCAATTGGTTCATCAACTGGTATATAAGGAGCAGGCATTTTAGTTCCCGGCATAACAGTTTGAGGGTTATTAAACCAATCTATCAACCATTCTGGTCGAAGCCTGTCTTTTGTTAAAACTAAATTTGGCGCCCAAGTAAGAGCATCTTGTCGGGGTTTCATCTCTCCATAAAAATGGCAATTTATACATGCTCCTTCTTCTTGAATCTTTTCTCCTGCCTTATATGAATCTGACGCTTTTGAAAAATTATGCGGATTTTCATATTTTAATGATAATCCATCTTTTGATTGGAAATATGATATTACACTATTCCATTCTTCATGTGTAAAATCATAACTAGGCATTCTCACTTGTAAGTGAGGTCGTATCATAGATATATTTTGAAACCAATTTAATAGCCATTCTGGTTGCACCTTCTGACCCTGAGTATTTAAGAGTGGCGGACTAAAACTCTGAACAATACTCATATCTTCCGAGTTTTCAGAACCTGCAATCTCTTCAAGCCACATAGCTGTTGAAGGCCAAATTGCTCCTCCTTCAACATCTAATTTATGGCAGCCTAAACAGTTATTAGTATGAACAAACCTTTCTCCTGCAGTTGTAGCTAAATATTTGGGCGTTTTTTCTGGAAGCTTAGATTCAGGTATCTCATCTTTAACTAGGCCCATTATTAATGTAACTAAACCATTAATCTCCTTATCAGTTAAACCAAAATGCGGCATTCGAGACTTATCTAGAGGATTTAATTCCTTAACAGAAAGTGTACCATCATCATTAGGAATCAAATCAAACGTTGCGGGCTTATTTATTTTTGTATAAAACCAATCCCACTTGGTATGATGTATTTCATCATGCCAGAACGCGAAATCAAGTTTGGAAATCAATTTACTTCCTTCAAAATTTAAAGCAATTCCAATTGGCTTTCTATCTTCAAAACCTGCAATATCATGACAAGAATAACATCCATAATGACCAATAAGCTTTTCACCCGAATAATCCAATTTCTCTTTAGTAGTCATTTTAGATAGTTTCTCATCAACTTGAGATTTTCTTAATAATTGAGAAAGAAAATCTGCAGAAATTTGATCTAACACATCATTATTTACCTGAACAACATTCATATTGTCAAAATCTTTGTTTTTATCAGCTAATAAGTATGTCGTTATATCTTTAGCTTCCTGATCAGATAAACGCAAGTTTGGCATTTTTGTACCCTCATGATAACTATATGGATTTTTTAACCAACTCACTAACCAATCTTCATTAACCTTAGAACCTAAGTTAATCAGGTTGGGTCCTTGCTCTGAACGTAAAGCTTGAATTGTCGGATCATAACCAGGGTCAGCTTCAGGCTGGATCTGATGGCAGCCTTTACACCCAAGTGAATTTACTAGGACGCGACCTTTATCATAGTCTCCTAAATTATCAAGATTTATTGTTTCATAAGATTCTGATTTACTAAATAAATACTCTGTCATTGCTAGAGCTTCATGTTCACTTCTTTTTATATCATCAGTAGAATTGTTATTCCCTTTTTTAAAGAAATGCGGCATCCAGGTATTATGACGAAATGATCTTGGATCCATGATCCATTTATAGGTCCATTCTTTGTTTGTTTTTGATGCTAATTTATAAAGACTTGGTCCCGGCTTAGGAGCGCCATCCCAACGATCAATATTATGACAGGCATAACAACCTGATTTTTCAAATACTGATAGTCCAAGACTTAATGTTTCGGCCTCTTTCAACGGCATATTGCCACTATGACATTTATAACAACCTGCCTCAGCGTAACGTGTAGGCAACATGGGGTTTTCCCAATGATGCATAGGCTCCCAATCATGCTCTTCTTCCCATCGATGTTCAGTTTCTTTATCATTTGGACTATGAGCTGAAGAATAAAATCCAGTTCCTCTTCCACGACCTGCATGACATGAAGTACATCCAAATTCACTAATTGGATGGGATGAATTTGGACCTACCATTAAATCAAGCTTTGGATGAGTAGCATAAGGTTGTGGAGCATCTTCAAAACCCTTTTTATCTATTCCAATATGGCAAGTGACACAACGATCTACTTTTGGCATGCCCATATAAACAAGATCTTCTTCTAAATCATTAATTACAACCTGCTTCACTTCATAATAAGGGTCAATAAAATCAAGAACTGGTAAATCCCTAATAATATTACCTATCTTATTAGCAAATGTCATTGCGTCAGGATCCACTTTGGACAATTTCCTTTGCATCATATTCTTTTCACGCGCTAATGATTTTAGAGAACTATTAATTTGATTAATCTCACTTGTTATTTTTTGGCGAACATCATTTACTTGATCAATATTTATTTCAGACCGTTCTCTTATCAAAAAATATTTATCTACGCTGTCCTTAAGTGAAAAATACTTTTTTTCTATATCCGTACTTTTGCTATGTCCAAATTGACTCTTTTCATAATCATATTGAAGTACGTCTAAATCAGCTTTTGCAAATTGATATATTTGGTTATTCCCATAAAGCTCAGCCTCCATAATTGTAAGCTGATTCATAATATCATCTAACTCATTTTGACGAGTTTGCAATTGCATTTCTGATGAAGATAATTCTTCTTTAAGTGTATTGTATTCTGAATTATTCTCTAATTCCACTGACAAATTGCTAAGGTCAGCTCTAACCTTTTCAATTTCTAGTTTTCGGAATTCTTTCTGATATTTTTTCCAAGGACGTTGATAGTCATCAAAAAAAACAAGTAGCCAGACCGCTGTAAAAATAATAGATGAAATCGCAAACAAGCGATTCAGCTTTAAAATATTATAATGTCTTTCCTGGCTTTCTGACATATGTTAAATAATTAAAAGTTGAAAAAATATTCAGGAATAGAAATAATGTATTTCAAATTAAATATCCAGCGTAGATACATCTTGATAGGCAAGGTTAGTGCCGTAATAATTAGAACAATAAAGATAGAGTATCTAGCTACACCTAGTTTCTCATACATGTTTTTAAGAATTGTTTTGGCTAATAATGGAGGTAATATTAGAAAGTAACCTAACGTGATAAGAATGCCCCAAATTTCACGAACTAAAATATTGCTTGGAAGACCAGTATTAAGAAATTTAATATAGATTATCTCTGATAAATTAATATTTGTTAGAGCTTCTAGCTTATGTACATCCCAATATTCAAAAGGACCAAAGAAATTCCAATTTGGACCTCTTAGTACGGTTCCAACAATTATTAATAATTGCCACAAAACGAGCCATCCAAACATATACAATGAAATGCCAAGTCTTCTACGCTTGTAGCTATAAAAACCTGAATTTTCAGGACTTCTATCTATATATGGCATTGCCATTAATGCAACGATAATTAAGCTTGGTAACACTACTCCAGCCATCCAGGGATCAAAATAGACTAACATTTCCTGAAGACCCAAAAAATACCAAGGAGCCTTTGCTGGATTTGGTGATTCCGTGGGATTAGCAGGCTCCTCAATAGGAGCAGGCAAACCAATAGACCAAACCAATAAAAATGCTGACATTATTATCAATGATATAAGTTCAATATACACTAGATCCGGCCATACCAGAACTTTATCATTTGGAGCTTCATAAAACTCGTTTGGCTTTTGACCAGCATCTAAGCGCTCATCATTTTTATAGGCCTGATGCATAGATAGCCACGTAAAGAAAACTACAAGAAAAATCATTCCTGATATTGGAACATTATCAGGTTTTAAAACTATTTTTTGAAAATTATAATCTCCCAAACCATAAATGAAAAAAGCCGTCATTCCAATAATGGCAATAATAATTGCTTTGGTTCCCCACAAATGATGCAATCCCAATTTTCGGTGCCATTTTTCAAACCAATTTGTAGGTGGAAATACAAACGGGAATAATATTAGCACAGAAGTAAATAATATTGTAGGGTTTGATACGGTATTTACAATTTCTTTAAATGATCCCATAACTATACTGGTGTGGAGATACCGCCATCCTTTCTTACTCTCCAAAAGTGAACAGCCATAAATATCATTATAATAAATGGCAACCCAATACAATGTAATACATAGAAACGTAACAGAGCTGCTTCTCCCATGAATCGGCCACCAATTAAAATAAAACGTGCATCGCTTCCCATGGTAACAAAATTGATATCACCTATCGCCAATAATGCCGCACCTGGTCCTTCTGATCCTAAAAAAGGAGTTGCTCGAGCCATATTACCGCCAACTGTTATTGCCCATATAGCCAATTGATCCCAAGGCAATAGATAACCTGTAAAACTTAATAGTAGCGTCAACAATAGCAATATAACACCAACAGCCCAATTGAATTCTCTAGGAGGTTTATATGAACCAGTCATAAATACTCGAAACATATGCAACCAGACTGTGATTACCATTGCGTGCGCACCCCACCTATGTAATTCACGCATAATACCAAAAGGTACTTGTTCGGCAAGATCTATAATATCAGTATACGCATATTCTATTGTTGGTCGATAATAAAACATTAATAGGATTCCAGATATTGTAAGAATAAGAAATATAAAAAAAGATAAACCTCCCATACACCAAGTAAACTTTAATTTAACAGCATGTTTCGGAAGGCGCACTGGGTGTAAATGAAGGAAAACTGAATTTAACACTGACATCATACGTTGACGTCTATTCCTTGGCACACCACCGCCTCTAAATATTGATTTCCAAACCTGAGATTCAGCAGCTTTTTCTAAAATAGATTTGTTATTTTTTTCAGACATATCTTATCTCACTATACCGTTAAAAATGCTTCCGGGTCACTCCATTGACCCTTCTCTTGTTGATATTTTTGAGTCTTATCAACTATAATTTCCCCACTATCAGCAAGAACAATTCGATATCTCTCAAGAGGCCTAGGTGCTGGACCTTCAAAATTGATTCCAGTTGCTTTAAATCCGCTTCCATGACAAGGGCATTTAAACTTTTTTGATGAAGAAAGCCAATTAGGAGTACAGCCCAAATGAGTACAAACAGTAGATAAGGCATATATACCTTGATCATTTCGAATAATCCACACACCATATTTATCTTTCCATTTCGTACTAACTTCTCCTATGATATAATCATCAGGGAATCCAGCTCGAAAGGTTTGAACAGGTTCAAAAAGCACATTTGGAAATAAAAATCTTAGAAGCATAGTAAAAAAACCACCTGTAGCAGCTACAAATGCAACCCAGCCAAAGGATAACCAAGAAAAAAAAGATCTTCTATTTAATCCTTCTGTATCTTTTGTCGCTTTACCAAGAGCCGCTGGAGATTTGGGGTCTGGGGGTTTTGTTACTGTACTTTTACCATCCGGCATACTAAATATCCTATAAATTATTGTAATACATTTCGTGCAGCTTGACGAATTTTCATATTGATATCATTATCCATCAATTCTATTAATATTTCCTTTATTTCATTATCTAATATTTGTTTACTAACAGCAATTGCTGTTAACATAGCTTGGTTCTGTTCTATTTGATCAATATTAGGAAAGGAATCTAAATATTTTCTATCCATAAGGTCTAATATTATTCTTCGCCCTTTATTATCTTTTTGCTTTGCCAAAGAAATGGCTGCATCCCATCTTACATTTGGCTCTAAATCATTCAATAATTTATATAAAGTTTTTCGAGATTGATCATTATTATAATTTCCAAGAGCCACTACTAATTGATGACGAACTCTAGCTGATGAATGGTCTGATAATTTTAATAGTTTTTCTAAACTCTTTTGATTCCCAATCAATCCTAAAGAAAAGATTGCAGCACTCAATATTTCTTCATCTTCATTTATTAATGATTTTTCTAAAATATCGGCGTATCTAAAATCATTTGTTCTTCCCATCGCGAGAGCTAAATAAATCTGTATTCTATTATCTCTTTCATTCTCAGAATACTTATAGGTTGATATTAGATCATTTACAAATCTATCATCAGTTGGGATACTATTGGGGTTTGCCAAAATTTTAGATAACTCAAATGCACCCTGCCAACGCTTTGTTGTTCCTCCAATTTTTACATCCTCTAAATAATCATGGGCAGTTCTAGGCTCCAAGGTTAATACGCGTACCATAAGAAAGATCAATACGCCAAAAATTGCAATAATAAATGGAACAACAAAAAAGCTATGGATAATTACTCGAAAAACTGATTTCTTCTCTTCGGACATTTTAACTATAAAACTTTATTATCAATATAATCTGTTTTTCAAAATAGTGTGCCGCGGAAAGGACTCGAACCTTCACACCCTTACGAGCACCAGATCCTAAATCTGGCGTGTCTACCAATTCCACCACCGCGGCAACATGTTTATTTATTTAGTCGGTTAAATTAATCAAATGTTTATTGTTTGGCGAAACAAAAAAGGCAGGTTTTACCTGCCTTTAAAATAAAATATTTCATGAAAATTTACTTAACAAATATCATCTTTTTGGATTCAACATAATTATCAGATTTTAATTGATATATATACACACCAGCGCCCATTTTATTACCCATAAAATCTTTACCGTCCCACACCATCGTTTTTAAGCCAGGTGATTGAGCCTCATTTACTAACTGGTTAATCTCACGTCCAGATAAATCATATATTGTTAAGGAAACTTGTGATAGCTCAGGTATATCATATTGAATTACAGTCTTAGGATTAAAAGGGTTTGGATAATTTTGATACAGCTTATAGCGATCAGGTATAATGAATGTATCTGTTAACTCTAGGGCCACGCTTAGCATAGCATACCCTGAACCACTGACTGTTACTTCACTAGTGTTTTCATCTCGAGCAGTAACGTCACCAAAAAACACCCCTAATTGCCCTCCAAAAGTATTTTTCCTTTGTATAGTTAATTCAAATATTGGTCCAGAACCAGATGGAATAGCAGTTCCAACCGTATAGCCAAAAATAAAGCAATTACCATCTTCATCTTCACCAGTATTATCTAAGAATAATCCTCCAACATCTGAAAAACGACCCACAGGATTAACTGAGGTAACAATTAATCCATCAGGCATATCCATGAGAGTCATTTCAAAAACAGAGATTGGAACAATATTATCCAAATAAACAGGAATTGTTCTTGTTGCAGAACCAGACATAGAAAAACTAGTATCAATAGAAAAGTGCGCCATAGGAGTACCAACAAAGACACTGGAAGAAATCATCTCAGTAAACATTCCAATACTATTTGCATCTGCTACTATTTTATCAACTTCAATAGGGTACGAACTCCCTGAGGGTGTGTTTGCATCCACATACAAATAAATATCGGCAATATGCCCCATACCTGGCATAATTGGATTATTTAATGTCAAATCAGTTATGATCACGTTATAATCACTTCCATCCTGATTCCCTCCAAAATACCAATCTGAAAAATCCATATAATCAGATGAAACTACTGTAACACCAGTAATGTAACTTGCTTGACTAGATAATGAAAGTTGGATTGCTGAGACTGGTTGTGAATTACTAATCATAAGTGGCATAATAAACCCTTCACCAGGACTTACAACCATATTTGGCATTGCAAGAACTTGAGTCTCAACCGAAACTTCAAAATCTGCATCATCACCAGTCCAATTCATCTCAACACCATTATAATCTTCTATATTTGCAAAAGTAAAATCCAGATCTACATATGCTGGCTCCATACTAGCTCCTCGCACAATTACTCTACATACTGGATCACTCCCCGAAGATAATGTAACATTGCTCCCATTAGGGAATGCTGAAACTACCATCACCCCATTTGTTTCGGTTACGCTTAATGTATAATTTTGCGTCCGGTCTGTTTGTAAAACAGTTTCTGCAATGATATAGTCTGGATCATCAGATATTTCAATATAGAAAAAACCTATTTCAGCTTCATTGTTTATTGATATATCTAAAGTATCTGTATATCCTGATAAAGCAGCTCCATCAGAAATGGACAATTCAACCCACTCTACAGGAGTAGCATCAGCAACATTACTTGGACCTGACTCTGTTCCTAAAGGAGTATAATCAGTTGTCACATAATAATAATATGTCACCCCATTCATTACATCTGTATCTGTGTATTCAATTTCATCTGCACCAACACTAGCAATAAGCTCATAATCTGGGCTATCAGCAGAACTACGATATAAATTATACCCAGATACATCAGGCGTTCTTCTTTGTGAGGCATTATTATTTATTGTTTTATCATTATTTGATAAATCAATAAATCCTGAATTCACAAAAAATGGCATTGATAATTCTAAATCATGATTATTAATATTAAACAAATCTTTTTCAATTGTTGGGGAATTAAGATAACTATATTCAACAATATTAAATCTCCCATCAGAAGTATTAAATGTAACACTTTCAGATGCTTCAAATTCACCGCCACTTGCAATCTCAGCTCCATTTAATAATAATCGATAATATCCTTCCCCATAACCACAACATATACCATCTCCATACGAATCATATATCGTAAAAACATGTGCTCCTGAAGGAATATTTAAATCCCAGGTATATAGTGTTTCTATATCAAGTAATTCACCTGTAAAAATACTCGCCACTACACTATCCCCATCAACATGGGTTAAATCCCAAGATGTCTCTCCTGGATAACCATCTGTTAAAATCTCAATTGTAAATGGTACAGTGGGAGGAACTGGGCCTAGCGGAGGATTCCAGCTCAACGGCACTTCAGCATCCAAACCAGATACTGCAATTAAATTATGAGGTTCCTCCATATATCCTGGAAAAACCGTTACTTTTCCTGTATCTAATTCTGAAATCCAATATATACCACCAATACTATCCGAAACAGTTACCTCATCAAATGCAATTAAGACATCTCCTCCATATGCATTATAATTCACAAGATATCTAATATTTAATACTGGACCATCCCCTGGAGAAACATTATTATTAGATGTACTATACATTATAACCCTTGCACCCGTACCTATACCTGTACTAGAAATTGTAAAATTATCTGTACGATCCGTCGTCCAAAGACTATCAATAGATAAATTATCTGGTGTATCCAATAAGTCAAATTGTAATCCGCCAACCGTACCATTATTAACCATACTTACTTGTATATGAACAGATTCTGTTACATCACCACTATCAGAATTCATCATTAAACCTACAACATTGCCGATTGAAATCATTCCATTTGAACTTGTAGATGATAATTCACCACCAGAACTATCTGAAGCAGTTAAATTAGATATTCCTAAATCAATTACAGCGGAAGGAATTGATGAGCCATTAAAATGAATGACCATAATTGTATCAGAATTTGTAGGAATAGAAGATGCATTTGCAGCATTAAACAATAAAAATCTATATCCACCTGTAGAGAGTTGGTTCATATCGGCAGTAAAACCATTAGGCGATCCATACGCGCTAACATTGAAGGGTGCTATGATATCTGGATAGACCATTAAGTCAAATTGCATTCCAGAGATAGAATTGTTAGGGTTATTAATAATAACTGGCACTTCAATATCTGAAGAATACCCAGAATACTCAACATTGCCCAATGATACTGATAATTGAGCAGAAAGAATGCCAAGAGATAAAGAAATAAAAAATATAATATTTTTATTTATCATTTTTCCAATCGTTATTATTTATTTAACAAATGCTCAGCATATAGTGTTTTTACTGAACAAACCGATAACAACTTTAATTAGGTGCTGAAAGTACATACATTACTAAAATTATCCATTGTTATTATTTTTTCTTATGATCTATATCACATCATAAAAACTTTATTATTTAAGCCTGAGTATATCCGCGATTTAAATAATTCTGAAGTTTCTTGTATTTGATAGTTTCACGTTGTCCACTTGGACTAATCACTTCAACCTTTTCATTCCTACCAACTTTTTTATCTGATACAATAGGTTTTCTAGATGTTTGTTGAGGCTGATTTTGAGACTGGGCGTTTTCTTTAATAGGCGTAAAACCAAGACCGGTAGAATCTTGATGCTTCATTTGCATATTCTTTGCTGGGCCTCCTTGCACACTAGGAGCTTCATCCATCCCTTGAATTTTAGTTCTAAATAATCTCTGCAAAGTTATTTGAGTGGTATTCGACATCATATCTTTAAACATATAAAATCCTTCAGATTTATATTCTAACAACGGATTTTTTTGTCCATATGCTCTTAAGTTAATACCTTCTCTTAACTGATCCATCGCATAGAGATGGTCTTTCCATTTTTCATCTATAGATCTTAGTACAACAAAACGCTCAAACCCGCGCATTACATCTTCCGGCAACAATGATTCTCTTGCGGCATACACTTCCATGGCTTTATCTATAATTTTACTTTTAACATTTTCAAAATCAGTGTCTAAATCAAATTTGCTGTGATCTATATCTATCAAAAGAACTGATGAAAAATTTTGTTCTATACTTTCCCAATCCAACAGTTCATAGTTTTGATCTGAATCAGTTCCTAACTCATCATCAACATAGTCATATATTAATTCAGGGATAGAATCACGTAAGTCATTACCTTTTAATGCATTATTTCTTAAATCATATACAACTTGACGTTGTTGATTCATGACATCATCATACTCTAATAGATGTTTCCGAATACCAAAATTACGACCTTCAACTTTTTTCTGAGCATTTTGTATAGCACGAGTTACCATTTTATGTGTAATTACTTCACCTTCTTCAATTCCCATACGATCCATAATTGATGCAACTCTTTCAGAATTAAATAAACGCATTAAATCATCTTCTAGGCTAAGGTAAAATTGTGATGAACCAGGATCACCTTGTCTTCCAGATCTTCCACGTAATTGCAAATCTATTCGTCTTGATTCATGACGCTCAGTGCCCAATATATGTAATCCACCTAACTCTTTAATACCCTCACCTAATTTAATATCTGTACCTCTACCAGCCATATTAGTCGCAATTGTTACAGCTCCTTTTTGGCCTGCTCGCGCAACAATTTCTGCTTCACTTTTATTCTGTTTTGCATTCAGAACATTATGTGGAATTCCGCGTTGTTTTAACATCCTTGATAGTAACTCAGAAGAATCTACAGCTATCGTACCAACTAATGTTGGCTGCCCTCTTTTAAAACAATCCGCAATTTCATCTATTACAGCAGAATATTTTTCGCGTTTAGTCTTATAAATTAGATCATCTCGATCATCTCTAACAATTTCACGGTGAGTAGGAATTACAACAACATCTAAACTATATATACTTCCTAATTCTTCAGCCTCAGTTTCAGCTGTTCCAGTCATACCAGCTAGATTATCATACATACGAAAATAATTTTGAATGGTAATTGTTGCAAGAGTCTGAGTCTCTCTTTCAATTGTTACATTTTCCTTTGCTTCTAAAGCTTGATGAAGGCCATCGCTATATCTTCGGCCAGCTAAAATTCTTCCTGTAAACTCATCAACAATCTGCACCTTTCCATCTTGAAGAACATATTCTACATCTTTTTCATATAAAGTATAGGCGCGCAATAATTGACTGATATTGTGGATTCGAGAACTTTGTTCTGCATGCTCTTGATGCGCTTTTTCTTTAAGTTGTTTATTCTCTAACGAACTCAGTTCCTTTTTCTCATCAATCTCATGCAATAATTCACCGAGGTCTGGTATAACAAACATTTCCGGGTCATTAGGTGATAGTGATTCGCGTCCTTTATCTGTGATATCTATTACATGAGTTTTTTCATCAATACTAAAATATAAGTCATCATCAACTTCATGTAACTTTTTATCTCTTATAAATTCTGATTCGACATCATGAGCGAGTTTTTTTGTTCCTTTTTCCTGAAATATCTTCATCACTTTTGGGTGTTTTGGCATTCCTCGATTTGCTTGTAAAAGTTTTAATCCAGCTTCATCTAATTTTTCATTTTCCATATAATTAACTGCATCTGTAACTAATCCTGTAATAAGAGTGTTTTGTTTTCGAATAAGATTTTGCACCATCGGCTTTAACTCTTTATATGTTTTATCAACAGGAGTATCTACGCTACCAGAGATAATCAATGGTGTTCGGGCTTCATCAATTAATACGCTATCAACTTCATCAACAATTACAAAAGCATGGTCTCTTTGCACCTGATCATCCTTAGATAAAGCCATATTATCTCGTAAATAATCAAAACCATATTCATTATTTGTCCCATAAGTTATATCACAATCATAGGCAGCTTTTCTTTCTCTATTATCCATAGAATTCAAAATGTATCCTACAGTTAAGCCTAAGTTCTCATATACCTCACCCATCCACTCAGCATCTCTTTGAGCTAAATAGTCATTAACAGTGACTAAATGAGAACCTCTACCTGTAAGAGCATTCAAATACAAAGGCATCGTGGCTACAAGTGTTTTTCCTTCTCCTGTTTTCATCTCAGAAACTTTTCCTTGATGAAGAACAATGCCTCCTAATATCTGGACATCATATGGTATCATTTCCCATTTAATTTCTTGATTCATAACATGATAAGTTTTTCCCATCATTCTTCTGCAAGTTTCTTTTACCATTGCAAATGCTTCAGGTAAAATTTCATTTAGTTTATCTTGCTCTACTTTTAAAATATATTTTTTTGATTCTTCTTTATCAGCAATCTGCTCATTTGCATATTTTTTCGCTTCTTTTCTTTTATCTAAAATCTCATCTTTAAACTGTAGTGTTCTGTTTGCTAGTTCTTCGTCTGATTTTAATTTTAGAGATTTATAAATTGTATTTATTTCATCAACAATGGGTAACAATACTTTTGTATCTCGGTCCGATTTCGTTCCAAAAATTTTGGTTAATATATTTTGTAACATAATATTAGTTTTAATTTTCTAATTAATCAGAATCAAGCTTGTTTTTATAAATTGAATCTAAAACACCATTTACAAAACTGGAGCTATCTTCTGTACTATAAATTTTTGCTATTTCAATTGCTTCACTAATAGATACTTTAGGTGGAATATCTTCATTAAAGTAAATTTCATTAATTGCAATCCGCATAATTAATTGATCTAGCGTTGCAACTCTTTCCAATTTCCAGTTATCTAAATTATCAGAGATTAGATCCTCTGCCCAATTTTTATTATCAACAATATTATTGTAGAGATCAGAAATGTATGATTTAGTCTCTTCATCAAAGCTATTCCTTTCAAATATATCAACCAGAACTTTAGCTTTTTCTTCTCCAGTAAGTTCATACGCATATAGTGCCCCTAAGATACTTTCTCTAGCTGTTCTACGAGGATGCATGATATTTTCTCATTATTTTAAAGGAAATAACCAACCAAAATCATCATTTATCTCTTCACGCTGAATACCAACTAATATTTCTTTTAACTTCCTTGTATAAGAACCAATTTTACCATCACAAAATGAATGAACTTCATCATTTTCAGATATAGATCCAACTGGAGTTACTGATACAGCAGTACCTGTACAAAACACTTCATCTGAATTATATAATTCTTTTAGTGTAATGTCAGCCTCAATTGTATCAAACCCTAATTTATCTTTAGCAATCTTTAATACAGAATCACGTGTTACACCATTAAGGATACTACCTCTTAATTTTGGCGTTATTAATTTTTTATCTTTTATCAAGAATAAATTTGCTGACCCAACTTCTTCTAAAAATGTATCATCTTTCGCATCTAAATAAAGTACTTCATCAAATCCTTCTCTCTTTGCCTCAGTTAGAGGGTATAAAGAAGCTGAATAATTACCTATAGCCTTAGCATTACCTATCCCTTTTGGAGCCGCACGATGAAAGTCTTTATTAATCTTAAGATTTAATGGCCTTACACCGTTCTTAAAATAAGGGCCTACAGGAGAAACAAAAATCATAAAGGTATATTCTTCAACAGGTTTTACACCAATAGCTGGTGAAGTTCCCCATACTATTGGCCTTATGTAAAGAGTTCCTTTATTACGTGGTGGAACATAATCGATATTATCCAAAACTGTTTCCTTAACAGCATTAATAAAAAAAGTGCTATCCATCTGCGGAATACATAATCGCTTTGTAGATTTAGCCATTCGCTTAGCATTTAAATCAATTCGAAATAGAACAACTCGATTATTAACTGTCCTAAATGCTTTTGTCCCTTCAAAGCATCCTTGTCCATAATTTAAGACACCAGCAGCTGGAGATAATTCAATTTTTCCATATGGAACTAGCCCACCTTCTTTCCAAGTCTCTCCATATTTACAAGTCGCCTTAAACATACTTTTGGTCTCAATTACATTAAATCCTAAGCTATCCCAATCTATTTTAATCATTAATTAATCCTCTAATAATTCTCTTGCAATTACCATTTTTTGAATTTCAGTAGTTCCTTCATATATCTGGGTAATTTTTGCATCTCTCATTAAACGTTCTACTCCATAATCCTGCATATAACCATATCCTCCAAAAATTTGTACGCAATCGGTTGCAGCATCCATAGCTGTCTGTGACGAAAAAAGCTTTGCCATTGCTGCTTCTTTAGTAAAAGGTTTATGCATATCCTTTAATTTTGCAGCATTATGAATTAAAAGACGAGAGGCTTCAATATTTGTTCCCATAGATGATATCTTATCTTTTATCGCTCCAAAATCTGCAATAGCTCTTCCAAATTGTTTTCTTTCTTTTGCATAGGATTTTGATTTATCTAAAGCAGCTTGCGCAATACCTAAAGCCTGTGATGATATTCCAATCCTACCTCCATCAAGAGTATTTAATGCAATACGGTAGCCCTCTCCTTCATTACTAATTAAATTTTCAATTGGCACACGACAATTATCAAAATGTATTTCACATGTATCTGATGAACGAATTCCCAACTTATCTTCTTTATTCCCTAATGAAATTCCATCAAGATCTTTTGGAACAATAAATGCAGAAATTCCTTTATAGCCCTTTGATTGATCTGTAACAGCCATAACGATAACTAAATCAGAGTTGATACCATTAGTGACCCAGTTCTTTGTGCCATTTAATATATAATGACTTCCATCTTTTTCTGCTACAGTTTTCATGTTACTTGCATCAGAACCTGATTGGGGTTCACTTAAAGAAAAAGCACCTAATAAATCACCTTTTGCTAACCCTTTTAAAAATGTTTCATTTTGAAAATCATTTCCATAATTAACAAATGCCTGACACACTAAACTGTTATTTACAGAAACAATAACTCCTGCAGATGCATCAATTCTTGATATCTCTTCAATAATCAATGAATAACTGATAGTATCCATTCCTGCACCATCCCATTCCTCAGGAACCATAATACCCATATATCCTAAATCACCCATCATTTTAACCTCTTGATGAGGAAATTCAGCATTATCATCTCTTTTAATTGCTCCAGGTTCTAGATGTTTAGAAGCAAATTCTTGTGCACTCCTGCGAACTAATTCTTGTTGCTCTGTTAAAATCAATTTAATCTTTCTATAATTAGTGCAGAGGCTTCTCCTCCTCCAATACATAAAGTTGCCAAACCTATAGCTTTCTCTTTCTGAGGCAATGCATGAGTTAGGGTTGTCAATATTCTAGCACCACTCGCTCCAATTGGATGCCCTAATGCAATAGCACCTCCATTAATATTAACTTTCTTATAGTCTAAATTATAATCATCTATTACAGACATCGGCACTGGAGCGAATGCTTCATTGATTTCCCATAAATCGATATCATCAACTTCCATATCCGCTTTCGAGAGAACTTTCTTTATCGCTTCAATTGGTGCTGTAGTAAACCATTTTGGATCATGGGCAGCAGAAGCTTGAGAAATAATACGTGCAAGAGGTTTGAAACCCAATTCTGATGCTCTGTTTTCACTCATTAATAATAAGCATGCAGCGCCATCATTAATCTTTGAAGCATTAGCAGCAGTTATAGAACCATCTTCTTCAAAAACTGGTTTTAATGTATCCATTTTTTCAAAGTTCACTTTTTCGGGTTCTTCATCATTATTAAATGTAACAGTATTATTTTTATTTTTTATATCTATAGATATTATTTCATTATTAAATGCACCTTTTTTTTGAGCATCGATTGCCCTTCGATAAGATTCTTTTGCGAAATCATTTTGATCGCTGATGCTATAATTTCTATCTCTTGCACAAATTTCTGCACAACTACCCATATGCATATCATTATATACATCCCATAATCCATCAGTTATCATACTATCAATTAAATCTCCATGACCTAATCTATAACCATTTCTAGCTTTTGGGATTAAATACGGAGCTTGACTCATATTTTCAAAACCACCAGCTATAATTACATTAGCATCTTTAACTTGAATTGCTTGTGCGGCTAACATTACTGCCTTTAATCCTGATCCACACATCTTATTTATAGTAAGGCATTCTACAGTATCAGGCAACCCGGAAGCAAGTGCAGCTTGTCGAGCAGGTGCTTGCCCTACGCCTGCAGAAAGCACATTGCCCATAATAACTTCATCAATAAGCAAGCAATCGATCATGGTTTTCTCTAAGATTTTTGATATAACTAAAGATCCCAATTTTGTAGCCGGTACTGAAGAAATAGCTCCCTGAAACGATCCTATTGGTGACCGTAAAGCTGAAACAATAACTACACTATTTTGTTTGCTCATTGTTATTTAATCTATATTACTTTCATAGTTATTAAATAAAATCTCTTACTTAGTCCTTATTGATTTATCATAAGCAAGAATAATATCTTTAACTAACTTATGCCTAACAACATCACTCTCAGTTAACTTTACTAATCCTATACCATCAATTCCTTTAAGAATTTTTACTACTTGTATTAGTCCGGAATCCGTTTTCATTGGTAAGTCAATTTGTGTTATATCACCTGTAATAATTGCTTTTGAATTAACACCTAATCTTGTTAAAAACATTTTCATTTGCATCGGGGTTGCATTTTGAGCTTCATCTAGTATCATAAATGCATTATTTAATGTTCTACCTCTCATATATGCTAAAGGAATAATCTCAATTGTTCCATCAGATAAAACCCTTTTTAATTTAGGCTTTGGCATTATATCGCCTAATGCATCATAAAGCGGGGTGAGATATGGATCTACCTTCTCTTTTAAATCCCCAGGTAAAAAACCTAAACTTTCACCAGCTTCAACAGCAGGACGGCATAATACAATACGATCAACATCACTATTTTCAAGAGCAGCAATTGCAAATGCAACGGCTATATATGTTTTACCGGTTCCTGCAGGACCAACACTCAAAACTATATCATTACTATTCACTGTATCTATATATGCATGCTGACCTTCTGAGCGGGCAACAATAGCACCTTTTCTTCCATAATGGATTACTTCTTTAGGAAGTTGATTATTATGCCCATTATCAATAGATATAATATCAATTAATTGTTTTACATCTTTTAAATTAATAGAACCCTTTCTACCTAAAGTTTGTTTCATCTCATGTATAATTTCTTTTGCAAGAGGAATCTTACTCTTATCTCCAGAAATTTTTATTATATCATTTCTGATAACAGTTTTAACTCCAAATGAGTCTTCTATTATCTTTAAATGAGAATCTGCTGGTCCAAACAGTACAGCTAAGTCTAGACCTCTAATGTCAATTGTCTTATCCATCTTGTAAAATTAAATATTAATTTATGTCATAAATATTATTATCCATTATTAATTAATCCCTTGTTTAAATAATTTTAGTACAATAGAAACCCATTAAAAATGAAGAATTTATATATAGTTACAATTTTTACAATTATACTGATTAACTGTAGTTATTTACCTACAAAATCAAATACCGATAAAATGAATGCAACCTCCCTTATTAATCAGGGAAATGCATATTGGGGAAAAAGAGCTAACCATAAAAGTGCAAAATTAGCAGTATTATTTTATAAAAAGGCTTTCGAACTAAATAAAGAAGATTTAAATCTAGCCGCATCTCTTAGCGAAGCATATTTTTTTCAAGCACATTACCTTGAATCAGATTTAAGCAAGCGCGATAGTTTACTCTTGAAGGGTGCCAAATCAGCATTGAAAGGCTTCGAAAATTCCAAATACTTTCAAACATTTTTAGATACAACAAAATTTGAAATCAATAAAATTAAATTAGAAGCAATTAAGAAAGCTCCAATTGAAACAATTGGCGTTCTATTTTGGTGGTCTATTAATCACGGAAAATATTTAATTAATAAACCAGTTATTGATAGAATAAATTCAAGGGAAATACTTGAGGTTGCAATGCATCGAATTTCAACATTGGATGGAGATTATTATTATGGTGGTCCTGCAAGATTTTTTGGTATGTTTTATTCTAGGTTACCTGGCGTACCTCTTGAAAGGGCAAGATTAAATTTTGATCAATCTTTATTAGATAATCCGAACTTTTTTGGCACAAGGTTTTTAAGGGCACGATACTACCATACTAAACTAGGAAATCGTGAATTGTTTGAAGAAGATTTAC
>Ga0208639_1000635_pt1 | contig 26106 bp, 28 predicted proteins | sample ETNtaG_33_FD_185772 | JGI IMG/M metagenome (GOLD analysis project Ga0208639, IMG submission 185772) | Marine microbial and viral communities from oxygen minimum zone, Eastern Pacific Ocean - ETNP201310SV76 (SPAdes) (version 2) | ecosystem: Environmental > Aquatic > Marine > Oceanic ...
AGTAGAAGGTTCAGCACAAGTTATTGATATGCTTCGTCTTGATTTTGCTGCCTCATTTGGCAACTGGAAATTTGCTGATGATGCAAGTGGAAACTATCAGGAATACACGGATACAGGTGTCAAACAAACTACCTACGAATATGCTCTAAAAGATCTATGGGTAGGTGATATGCCTCAAACCGGTATGGTTCTTGGTGCGACAGTTACGCCAATGGATGGGCTGATGGCACAACTTGTTATTAATAAGTATGATAAGAACTATGCTGATTGGAGTCCTGCTGCACGTGAAGTTAAAGGTGGGACTGCTGACAGAGAGCAAGTTTGGCAAGCGCCTGGCTATACTAAAATGGACTTACATGCTTACTACAACCTACCTATGCAGGTTGCAGGAGCAAACTTAACGGTCTTTTTACATGCATTTAACTTGGGTGATGCTGTATACATACAAGATGCGGTTGATAACAGCCAATACAATGCTTGGGATAAAGATCATGATGCTGATAGTGCAGAAGTATTTTTTGGTATACCACAATACTTCAATTTTGGCCTTAGTGTCAGATTCTAATCTTGTATAGTAATTCATAAGACTATAATAAAAAAGCCCCCTCATATGAGGGGGCTTTTTTATTTCATACAATATATTTGACTAATTTAATCTACTCGTTTAAATCATCTAAGGCAGCATACTCTTGCCAAAATTTTACTGCATCCGCCCAATCCCCTGATGAATAATGAGCTTTAGTACCGCCTTTGAGTTCTAATTGATTTCGCATCATTGTTACTGGTCCCATAGGTAATTTTTTAATGCCTACGGGTATTGCATGAATACTAATCAGCTCCCAGTCTTTATCCGTTGATTGTTCATTATTTTCTAAAAGCACATCGTGTCGGTACAAAATATATTCCACACGCCCGGGCTTTACTACCGTACCAGATTTTGCACGGATTTGTATATAAGAATCCTCACCATCCTGTCGACAAACCACTTTCGAAATTAATTTAGTATTCTTATCTACTATCACAAATGGACAAAAAAATTCATTGGTTAAGTGATCACTTCCAACCACAATTCGCACACCATCTCGATATCCTTCTATAAAACTGCCATTTTCCATCTGCTTCTCAGCATCTGCAGCTATTTTTTCAAAACTGAGCGACTCAGAATATGTTTTTCCTGAGCCTTTCACCTGACGCCTTACAAAGTTATTAACTGCTACTTTTTCCATGGATATAATTTTTTATTCCAATTAAGAGCTTTATATTTTTTTAATATTTTCATTGTTTCATCAACAGGGAGTTCTTCCATTTTTCCATATTTACTCGAAACTGTTTCAGCCATAAAGAGTGAATTAATAATGGCTTCTTCAGTCGCTTCAACTGTTGCAATAAATAATCCATTCATTGAATTATTTTTTATTTCTTTTCTAGTGAATGATTTTTTATCTGATGATTGTGGTTTGGAAGTAGAAAAAATAATTGCATAATCTCCACTACCGTTTGATGAGTAGGCACCAACACGCCCAAAAGCATGATCAACTCGTTTAGCCATACGTTTCAAATTGCGATTAGATAAGGGTGCATCTGTGGCGATTACAATCATGCAGGAGCCTTCATCTTCATCATAAGGAATACTAGATGAAAAAGGTGATTTTTTTAATTCTCTACCAACTGGGGCACCATTGATCATTAATGAACCACCAAAATTAGTTTGAACTAATACACCTACTGTAAACCCACCTGCTTCTTTAGGTAACACGCGAGATGATGTACCTATCCCACCTTTAAATCCCAATGCTCTAGTCCCAGTACCTGCACCAACCGAACCTTCAATAACTGGTCCTGATTTTGCATTTTGAATTGCTTTTAAAACATGTTTTTTTAATACATGACGCCCTTGAATATCATTTAACCCACTATCATTTGTTTCACCAACAACAGGATTAACAGATCGAATAGTTGGATTTCTCGAAATCATATAATCAACAATAGCATTTGCAACATTAAATATATTCAGTGTATTTGTTAAGCCAATAGGTGTCTCAATAGTGCCTAATTCTTCAACCTGTGTAAAGCCTAATGCCTTACCAAAACCATTTGTCACATGAACTGCTCCCATAACTTTATTTTCAAAAAGATTGCCATCATGCGGAGAAATAATTGTAACCCCAGTGCGAACATTATCCCCTCTAATTATTGTCTCATGTCCAACTTTTACTCCAGGAACATCAGTTATAGCATTCCATTGACCAGGTTGGAATAAACCTATTTCTAAACCCATTTCTCTTGGGCGTATTTTTTGACTTTGTGCCAAATTATTTATAATTAACAGAGTTAAGATCGATTGAATAAGAAATTTTTTCATATATAAAAGTACAAAATGATAAAAAGATTTGCTCTAATCTTTAATTGGATTCAAATTGTTAAATAATTATTAAGTGCAAATTTTAATGAGTGACAATATATCCATAGAAAACTATGAAGTTGTAAATAATTTATTACTGGTGACTTTTACTGATAGCACTGAAGCAGTTATAAACCTTAAAGAATTAAGAAAAAGATGCCCATGTGCTTCATGTGAAGGAGAAAAAGATGCCCTAGGCAATCTTTATAAAGGTCCCGAACAAAAATTAAATGAAACAAGTTTCTTAGTTAATGGTGTTCAACCTGTTGGATATTATGGTTTACGACCATTTTGGAAAGATGGGCATAATACTGGGATTTTTACAACAAAACTACTTAAACAGCTTACAGATTAATTAAATCCTAACTGACGCCAAACTTCATAAGTTATTACTGAAACTGCATTAGCTAAATTTAGACTGCGTCCTTTACTTCGCATTGGTATATAGATTGATGAGTACTGATTCCGAATGTTTTTTGATAAGCCCCGACTTTCTGGACCAAAAATAAAAGTGTCCCCTGAATTATATTTCAAATCTGTGTAAAGTGTCTTGCCTTTTGTTGATACAGAATAAGTCGACGATGGAGATAATTCATTCAAACAGTCGTTTAAATTATTCCAAACATTGAAATCTGTTTTCTTAATATAATCCATACCTGCTCTATGAAGATTTTTATCATCAACAGAAAAACCTAATGGTCTAATTAAGTGAAGTTCAAAACCTGTATTTACAGATAATCGAATAATATTTCCTGTATTTGGAGGTATTTCGGGTTCAAATAATATGATATGGAACATAACTTATATTACACTTAAGCTTTATTTATTACCAATCCCATGTTTTTACACTTAAAATTGGAGATTAATTGAACGACTAATAACTGAATTTTTATGAAAATACTTCTGGTTATATTATTATTTAACGTTCACGCTTGGACACAAGACTATACGTGGCCTACAAATCTTGGGAAACATTTATCTTCTAACTTTGGAGAATTTAGAACAACAGGATATCACCAAGGGTTAGATATTAAAACCAAAGGTTCGACGGGTCATCCTGTATTTGCTGTTTCCAATGGATATATATCAAGAATTGTATCAAATTTTTCAGGCTTTGGTAGAGCCTTATACCTCACCTTAGATGATGGTCAAACAGCTGTATATGGACATTTAAGTAAATTTTCTCCGCGTCTTGAAGATCGGCTAATAGAACAACAAGAGAAAAACCAAACATACATAACAAATATATTTTTATCTCCTGGGGAATTCAAATTTGAGAAAGGAGACATTATAGCTTATTCTGGTAATACCGGTTTTTCTTTTGGACCTCATCTTCACTTTGAAATTAGAAATAAGAAAGGTCGAACATTAAATCCATTGACTAATGGACTTAGCCAAGCGGATCGTTTAGCTCCATTTATAGATGAGATTTCATTTACTCCACTTAATGATGAAAGCTGGGTTAATGGTAATCAACTACCACAAAATTTTCCAGTATTCAGAGACAAAAAAGGAGAATATCATTTCCCTGATACAATCAATATATCAGGAACATTGGGCCTTTCTATTAAAGCTTATGATAAAAGACAAGGTGCCAACAACATATATCAACCTCATAGAATAGAAATGTATATAGATAAAGAGATATATCATTCACTTCAATTTGATCAATTGGACTATAATTGGCAATCAACTGCAAACTTTATAAATGATTACAGAAATTCTAGATTAAACCTTGGAAATTTTATTAAACTTTATCGGAATCAATCAGATCCAAAAGTTCCCATTCACAATGAAGTAACTAACGGTATAATCGATCTATCTCAAGGATATCATGATATCAAAATATTAGTTATGGATACTCAGGGTAATACTCGGGTATTAAATGGAACTGTATTTGTGATGGAGCCTTTTGATATAACTATTGAGCAACTTGGCGAAACAGAAAAGCTAATTTCATTTTTAGTTCAACCAAAGAGTATTACAATCCCAATTCAAACAATCAATGGTTTTTCATTTACACCTTACGGATATGCTGACGAAGAATTAGAAATTGTTTCTTCAGAAAGAGTTGAATCGGGAAGGGTAATTACTGTTTTAAAAAAACAAGTCTCAAAAAAAGCTCTGCAATTTATTGCACAAAATAATTTAGGTACTAGATCAAAACCCATTCATTGGATTGATAAGCGATTTACAGGTGATTACCTAAGCATGAAGGTTAATATGGATATCTCTCATACTGAAGCAGGTCTATATATTCAATTTCAACCAGAGCAAGTACTTGATGTAGAATTATCATTGAGATTAAAGGGAAAATATAAATATACAACTATTCCTCTAAATCAAATTCAACCATCCGTTTATTTATCTCAACCAATATCACCTATGCAATTTCAAAATATTAATCAAATTGAGTCTATTTTAAATGGACCGATTGAACGTCAAATTCAATTTAATTTCCCCTACACAGTAGCTGAGCCTGGATCATCTATTACTGTTATATCTAAAGACACTTATTGTTCTATGCGAACAAAAAAAACCTCTATTACGAGCCCTACTGTTATGTGGATTGAAGCAGTCCATAAACATGCGCCTGTTGATAATGGTAATCTTATCTCTCGAGTATATCAATTACAACCATTTGAACGACCATTACTTAAATCAATGAATATTGCAATAAGGTATCCTGCAAAACTTGATGATAATCAAAAATTGCATTTATACTATTATGACCAAAAAGAAGGATGGACATTTATTCCTTCATTAAAAAATAAAGATCGGAGAGTCATATCAGGATCAGTTGAACACTTAGATGCGATTGCAATCCTTGAAGATAAAATACAACCTGATATTATATCTATGCATCCTGGTAATAATGGAAAATATCCATCCCTTGAATTAAATCAATTTAGAATAAGAATTGATGATAAACTGTCTGGGTTTAAAGCAGATGAATCTTCATTTGAACTGAGCCTTGATAATCAACCATTGATTTATGCATATCAACCTAAGTTAAAAGTTATTTCCTATGATTTGAAGAGGCCATTATCAATTGGAAACCATTACATGCAATTAACTATTCGAGATCGAGCGGGAAATCAAACTACTAATAATATTGAATTCAAAGTTTACTGATGTTTTTCCCGTATAAAGATGATAACCCAAGAATCCTAGTACCATATGTTACTTATGGATTGATAGGATTAAATCTATTTATTTTTCTTTTTCAGTTTAGTATGGGGATGAAAGATCCAGAATCAGAAGCTATCTTTATCTATACTTTTGGATTAATCCCAGCCCAATTTTCAATTATAACTATCTTCACATCCATGTTTCTTCATGGAGGAATTTCTCATATAATTGGGAATATGTGGTTCCTTTGGCTATTTGGAGATAATGTAGAAAGCGTTTTAGGGCATGTAAAATATGCCATATTTTACATGCTTTGCGGCATTATAGCTGCTGTAACACAAATTCTTGTGAATCCTTCTTCTGAAATACCAATGGTTGGTGCTTCTGGTGCTATTGCTGGCATTTTAGGTTTATATATGATGAGGTTCCCACATGCTCGTGTTCATGTTTTTGCATTTATAATAATTTTTTTTACTACTTTTCGTGTACCAGCTATTATTGTTTTAGGATTCTGGTTCTTTAACCAATTAACAAATGGCATGGGAGCCCTTGGACTTGATACTACTGGTGGCGTAGCATGGTTTGCACATATTGGTGGATTTATTGCTGGCATTATGCTTAATCAATCCTTTAAACTTGTCAAAATAATTTAATTGAAGAAAGAATTAATTGAATACGTGTAATAAGAAAATATCATTGCTATTGATTATTATTTTATTTGCCCTTGCCTGTGAAGATAAAAATGAAAATTGTGATTTTTATACGGGAAGAGGAAATCTTATATCGTACGAACTTATCACTAAGTATACAGAAGAAACGATTAAGATTCTAATAGATGTTTATGGATTTGACCCAAACAAATTTGATATCCAAAATGATGTAAAGATTTATAAAGTAATTTATGAATCACTCGGCGCTAAAAGTGAGCCAACACAGCTTTCTGGAGCAATTTATGTTCCGCAATTAAAGACGAAAAAACCTTTACCAACACTTAAAATTTCTCATTATACAATAACTCAACGGAATGCTGTTGCTTCAGTAAGCCCAAATGTGTCACCACAAAGTATTTTAGGATCTATGCAAGGTTACTTTGCAATATATTCAGATGGCATTGGCTATGGGGTTTCAGTTACTCAAGCATCTTATGTAAATAAACAAGCGAGTGCAATTTCAGGAATTGATCTATTGCGAGCTTCAAAAGAATTTGCTTGTGAAAATGGGATTGAATTAAATGATCAACTATTTACAACAGGCTATTCAGCCGGTGGATATGGTACAATGGCATTCCATCAAATTATTGAACAAGAATATTCTGATGAATTTACTATAACTGCTAACTCACCTGGAGCAGGGCCCTATTCGCTCTATGATATGGCAACAAGAATATTTGAAGATGATGTTTATACAACTCCCTATTATTTAGGATTCGCTCTTTGGGGATACATGTTAGCAACTGGGGATGATGATGCCTTAAACCGTTGGGTTAAACCTCAATATAGGAATGCTATTTTGACTATGTATGATGGTACATATGCTGGAAACCAAATTGATAATGCTTTAAATGATACCATGAGCGTTCTATTAGAGTCAAAATTTATATCTGATTTTTTAGCTGATGGTGAAGTCGATTTTAAAAAATATTTAAAAGAAAATAGTTTTATTTTTGATGGGTGGAAACCAAATGCACCAATACACTTTATGCATGGTGAAAAAGATAATACTGTATTTTATTTTCTGATGAAATTAGGAGCTGATCAATTAATTGCAAATGGTTCAAGTAATATTATTACCACATCATACCCAGGTGACCATGGGGGTGCAGCCGCAGATTGTATGATCAATTCAGTTAACTGGTTTAACACGATGAAACAATGAATGACTTAATTTCTAAAGCAATCCAAATGATGAAAATGTCCCGGGCTCCATATTCAAGCTATTCAGTTGGGGCAGCAATAAAAATAGACGAAGAAATAATTATCGGTGGTTGTAATATAGAAAATGCGAGTTATCCTCTTTCAATATGTGCTGAACGAACCGCGTTATTTAGTGCTATAGCGCAAGGATATAATCAATTTAAAGCCATGGCAGTAGCAACTAAAAATGGTGGCACTCCTTGTGGAGCCTGCAGACAAGTAATCTGGGAATTATGTGGAGATATTCCAATATACATCTGTGATAGTGATGGAATTATTAATGAAACTACAAGTAGAGCTTTATTGCCAGCTCCATTTGAGAAAAATCATCTATAATGAGTTTTTCTTCAATTCTAATTGGTATAGGTGGTGGTACAGGTTCAGGCAAAACTTCTATTGCAAATAAACTACTTGAAGAATATGGTGAAGGTGATGTTGTGGTAATAGAACAAGATGCCTATTATCGTGATATTTCTCATATATCTTTGAAAGATAGGCACCTACATAATTTTGATCATCCAGATGCCATTGATATTGAATTATTTAATCAACAACTTATCAGCTTAGTTAAAGGACAAGTAGTTGAAGTTCCAATGTATGATTTTTCGACTCATTCAAGATTAAAAGAGACAAAAACTGTTTATCCCCATCGTGTGATAGTAGTTGAAGGGATCTTAGCTCTTCATTATTCTATTCTTAGAGAATTAATGGATATTAAAATATATGTAGAAACACCTGATGACATACGTTTTATTCGTCGTATTTCAAGAGATGTAGATAAGCGAAATAGGACAGTAAACTCAGTGATTGAACAATATTTAAAAACTGTTCGTCCAATGCATCAACAATTCGTTGAACCGTCAAAATATTTTGCCGATATTATTATACCAGAAGGTAGTCAAAATAAAGTAGCCATTGATCTTATTAGAACAAAAATAAATTATACTCTATCCACACAAATAGAACAAAAATAAATTATTATGACTTTAACACCAAAAAATTCAGGATGGATTGAAGTAATTACAGGAAGTATGTTCAGTGGAAAAACTGAAGAGTTAATTCGTCGTATTCGCAGGGCGGAAATAGCAAAAATGAACACATGTTTATTTAAACCATTTATTGATAGTCGATATAGCTCTAAACATGTAGTTTCGCATAATCAATCAAAGTTAGAATCAATTATGGTTAAAACTCCTAATGAAATAATCAAGCACTCGAAAAAAATGGATGTTATTGGAATTGATGAAGCACAATTTTTTAATAAAAATATTATTGATGTTTGTAAAAATTTAGCTAATAGTAAAATGCGAGTTATTGTTGCTGGTCTTGATACAGATTACAAAGGTTTTCCATTTGGCTACATGCCTGAATTAATGTGCGAAGCAGATTATTTAGATAAGTTAAGAGCCATATGTGTCGTTTGTGGAAACCCAGCATCATATAGTCAGCGCACTACTTCAGACTCAGAACAAGTACTAATAGGTGAAACAGATATATATGAAGCTAGGTGCAGAAATTGTTTTGAACCACCAATGGATGATTAAATGGATCAATATAGAGGTATATTAGGTATTCTAACACTATTGACTATTGCATATGCAATGTCAAATAATCGAGGAAAAATTAGTTTTAAGACTGTTTGTTGGGGATTGGGCCTTCAGCTTCTTTTTGCAGTCTTTATATTAAAAACTCCAATTGGAAAACCTATTTTTTCATTTTTAGATAAAATAATTACAAAATTAATTGGTTTTTCAGATGCCGGAAGTGATTTTTTATTCACATCATTCGTTTCCGACGTTGGATTGCATCCTTCGCTTTTAAATTTTGCATTCAGATTATTACCAACAATAATATTTTTTTCAAGTCTCATGGCAGTTCTATATCATTTTGGTATCATTCAAATAATTATAAAATGGATAGCTAAGCTGATGCAAAAAACGATGGGCACAAGTGGCGCTGAAACGCTAAGCGTAAGTGCCAATATTTTTGTTGGGCAAACAGAAGCACCCTTAATGATACGTCCCTTTATTGGTCAGATGACTAAATCTGAACTTATGGTTGTTATGGTAGGTGGCTTTGCAACTGTTGCTGGAGGAGTATTGGCAATCTATGTAAAATGGCTATCGGATATTCCTGGCATTGCTGGACACCTATTAGCGGCTTCTGTAATGTCGGCTCCTGCAGCTCTAGCTGTTGCAAAGATAATTTATCCTGAGGTAGATGTATCTAAAACTTTAGGTGATACAAATATTAATGTTGAAAAAACTACTTCCAATTCTATGGAAGCTCTTGGGAATGGAGCGTCCGATGGATTAAAATTAGCAGCTAATGTTGGAGCTATGTTAATAGCTTTTATTTCAATTGTAGCATTAATTAATTATCTTTTAAGTATTGGTGGCACATCCATAGAACAAATATTGAGTTTTATATTTAAGCCTCTAGCGTGGACCATGGGGATACCTTGGTCAGAAGCTGAGTTTGTTGGAACTCTTATGGGTGAGAAAATTGTTTTCACAGAATTGATAGCCTATGGTGATCTACAATCAATGATTAATAAAAATCAATTATCTAATAGATCTGCTATTATTGCTAGTTATGCTCTATGCGGTTTTGCAAACTTTGGTTCTATTGGTATTCAACTTGGTGGCATTGGTGGAATAGCGCCAGAGAGAAAAAAAGATATGGCAAAATTAATAACTAAAGCTATGATTGGTGGTGCACTAGCATCATGGTTAACTGCATCAGTTGCGGGAATTCTAATTTAATATTAATATATGTTTTACTAATGAATCTTATTTTTTTAGGACCACCGGGCGTTGGCAAAGGCACTCAAGCAAAGTTACTTTGTGAAAAATATAGCATTTTACATCTATCAACAGGAGATTTATTAAGATCAGAAATTATTGAAAAAACAGAAATAGGTAATCTCGCTAAGTCATTTATTGATAAGGGAGAATTAGCAACTGACGATGTATTACTAAAAATGATGAATAATCGCTTGAAAAAAGATGATGCTCAAAATGGTTACTTATTGGATGGATTTCCACGTACCATCCCACAAGCACATGGATTAGAACTAACCATGAAACAAATTGGTCATAAAATTGATTCTGTTATCAGCTTGATTGCAGATGAAGATGAGCTAATTAACCGTTTGGTAAATAGAGGCTTAAAATCTGGTAGAAGCGATGATTCAATTGAAATTATTAGAAATCGTCAACAAATATACTGGAATCAAACTTCTCCATTACTAAATTACTATGAAGACATGAATTTATTAATAAATGTTGATGGTATAGGAAAGATTTCCGACATTAATAATGAAATAGTAAGAATTGTAAACCAATATGCTTAAAGTAGGATTAACAGGTGGAATTGGGAGTGGTAAGAGTACTGCAAGTAAATTTTTCGAAAAATTAGGTGCTTTTATATTAGATGCGGACAAAGAAGCAAAAAATCTACTTGAAAAAAACGAAATCGTTCAACATGAGGTGATCTCAGAGTTTGGCACTGATATTATTAATACAACAGGAAAAGTAGATAAGAATAAATTAGCTCGTGTCGCTTTTCAAGACGTTGATCATCAACGAAGACTAAATTCTGTTGTTCACCCCTATATCTATGATCTGATTGATAAAACATTTGATAAAGTACTGAATGATGGAAAATATGCTGTTTTTATTATTGATGCGGCTATGATATATGAATCAGGCTATGATATTCATTTAGATTATATAATTGTTATAACTGCACAATTAAAAAATAGAATGGAACGTGCATTAGCCCGAAAAACACTGACAAGAGAAGAAATATTAAAACGTATTGAATTTCAATGGCCTGAAGAAGAAAAAGTTGAAATGGCTGACTTTGTAATTCATAATGATGGTTCTGAAAAGGAATTAAATGATAATATTAAATCTATTATAAAAAAATTGATATAAACCGTTTCAGATTAGAAACTATTATTTTATTATTTGATAATTATATTTCATGAACTTTAAAGATCAGCTTACTTATCGTATCTTAAAAAGATTCTCTGTTTTTACCGGAAGATTATCAGAAAACCGTCGCGAAAAACTAGCAAGAAGGTTAGCTACCTTCATTTATTATTTATTACCTATAAGAAAGAAACAAGCCCTAAATAATTTAAAAAACGCATTCCCTGAAAAAGATTTTGGATGGATTAAAAAACAATTGAAAGGTACTTACAATATTGTATCAAATAATTTTATTGATTTTCTATCACTATCCAGATCCTATTCAAAAAAAAGATTCAAAATTGAGAATCAAGATGTTCTAGATGATGCAGTTAATAAAAATAAAGGGGTGTTACTAATTACAGGTCATTTTGGTTTATGGGAAAAATGGGGGTCATGGTTTGGTAATAATAACTATGACGTATGGGGAGTTATCCAAAAACAAGCTAATAAAGGAGCAGATCTATTTTTTAAAGAAATACGTGAATCTTACGGTATGAATCATATATATAGAAAATCATCAGTAGATAAAATCTATGACTTAATTAAGAATAATAAGATAATAATATTGGCTAGCGACCAAAATGCAAAAAAAAGGGGTGTTATAGTAGAATTTTTTGGTAAAAAAACTTCTATACCAAAAGGTGCTGCGTTGTTTCATTTACGTACAAATGTCCCCTTAATATTTTCTGTTGGACACAAGGATCCCGATGGAACTATTGTTATTTCATTTGAAAAAATTAACGTAGAGTCAAATACTATAGAGGGCATTACTCAGGATTATACTAACAAGTTAGAAGCAAAAATTCGTGAACATCCGGATCATTACTTTTGGTTTCACAGAAAATGGTCACGGATTATGGAAAATGAATAATACAATTACACACAGAATTAATTGTAAATCAAAAACGGCTTTGAAAAGAGCCAAAAAAGCAATTTTAGAGGGAGGAATAATTGTATATCCTACTGATACGTTATATGGCTTTGGCGTGGATGCCAGAAATAAATCGGCTATTGATAGATTAAATAATATTAAAGGAAGAAAATCTGCAATGAGTGTAATTATGTCTGATAAAAATATGGTTTTTTCTTGCACTGATATACCTCAAAAAAATCATAAAATAGTAAAAAAATATTTAAAAGGTCAAACTACCATCATTCTTAAAATCAAATCAGGGATAGTTCATCCAAATATTTTGGGTGAAGAAAAAACACTCGGGATTAGAATTCCTGATCATAATTTTGGACCTAGACTTTGTAAGGAATTAGGTTTTCCAATAACAACAACTTCTGTAAATAGGGCTGGTGAAACTCCGTTAAATGACCCAAATAAAATAATTAAGATTTTTAATGGTGAATTTGATATTCTTATTGATGATGGAGCTATGAAAAGCTCAACTGGTTCAACTATTTATAAACTTGAAAAATCAATAATAAAAGTTATACGAAGATGAAGCGCTTTGGTTATATTATATATTTTCTTTCAAATTTTCTTATAGCAGAGACACCATTTAAAGTTGGAGAATCTTTAAAATATTCTGCAGATTTTAATTTGATTAGAGTAGGCCAAGCTGAATTATATGTAAATAGGTTAGATAAAATAAATGATTTTGATACCTATCATGTAACCTTTAGTGCTAATACTACAGGTTTAGCAGATCAATTATTTAAAATAAGAGATCAAATTGATATTTGGATGGATAAAAAAGATTTTTTTACTCATCGTCTAATTAAAAATATCAATGAAGGTAATTATAGTAATAAGGTTGATGTGAAATTTGATTACCAAAAATCTATTGCAAAAACTAAAACAAAAGAAATTTCTATTGATTTTATGGCTCGCGATTCTTTTTCCATGTTTTATTATTTACGAACAATACCCCTTAATAACAATGAAGTAATGTCATTTTCATCTTATGAAGGCCGACGTATTGTCCATTATAATTTACAGATGACGGGTACAGAAATAGTTCGCACCAATATTGGCACATTTAAGTGTAAAGTAATTCGTCCATACCGTGAAGGGAAAAATCTATTTAAAAATCAAGGTGATATGCAGATTTGGATTAGCGATGATAGTAAAAGGCTCCCCGTAAAAATACAAATCAAAATGAAATATGGATCAATGACTCTTCTACTAAAAAGTGTGAGTTAATTACCCAATAATCTTCCAACATCATTTACAATTACTGTTATCATCAACATAAGAATTAGTAGCATCCCAACTTGTTGAATCCCCATCCTCATTTTAAGAGTAAGTGGTTTTCTTATAATGCCTTCAATAAGAGTAATAAATATATGCCCACCATCCAAACCAGGGATAGGTAGTATATTTATAAATGCAATGTTACAACTAATAAGTGCCATAAGAGTTAAAAATGGAACCCAACCAGCTTCAGCTGTTTGGCCAGCTAATTGTGCTATCAAAATGGGGCCCCCTAATTCTTTCATCGATGCCTGGCCAGAAGTAAGCATTTTTATTGTTAAAATTGCCATCCCAAACCCTCGGACTGTTGCTGTAGCACCCATGTTCATACTTTCAATTAAATTAACAGGTACATTTTGATATTTTGGATAAATTCCAATTATTCCAATTGTATCTCCATTAGAAGGATTGATTTGAAAAGTAGATTCTAATAAGATATTTGATTTTGTTGAACCACGTTGATAAATAATATCTATATTTTGGTTTGGTCTTTCATGAATTTCCTTGGTTAACTCACTCCAAGTTTTAATTGATTTACCATTAACTGCCTTAATAACATCTCCAGCTTTTAGCCCCGATTGATCTGCCGGCATATTTTCGATAACCTCATTAATAATAGGCATTTTTGAGGGAACAATCATCCCTGAATAATTAGATAAGCCAGTAAAAATAATAAAAGCTAAAATCAAATTCATTATGACCCCGGCACTTTGAAACCATATTTGTTTCCATTTAGGTTTACTCATTAATTCATAGGGTTTGTTTTCATACTTTGTATCCATACTTTCATCTATAATTCCTGCAACTTTTACATATCCACCAAATGGAATAATTGCTATACAGTATTCAGTATCAGTCCCCTTACTACCGGGTCTTGCTATAATAGATTTATAAATTGGGCCCCAGTTGTACTTACCTGATTTATTTTTTTTATAAAAAAATAATTTGAATTCCCAAGCCCCTGGTATAGATGTAAAAGTCATAAGGCGCGGAGGAAAACCGACTGAAAAGCGCTCTACTTTAACTCCAATGGAGCGGGCTGCAAGATAGTGTCCTAACTCATGAACAAAAACTATTACACCGAGTAGTATTATTGCTGCAAATAATGTTGTCATAAATTCCCCATAATCAACTGTTTTTACTTACAAATTGCTTAACATAATTAGTTGTCCAAGTTTCCAAATATAGCAAATCATCTAATGAAGGATTAGAAACCCAATCATGTTTTTCACATGCTTTTTCAATGATATAAGGTATATCCATAAATCCAATTTCTTTATTCAAAAAACGATAAACTGCTTGCTCATTTGCGACGTTTAAGACCGCTGGCATTGTCCCCTCTTTCTTTAAAGCTTCATATGCTAATGCTATACATGGGAATTTATTTATATCTGGAGATTCAAAGTTTATTGAACCAAGTTTTAACAAGTCTAGAGATTCCCATTCTCCAAAACACCGATCTGGATATGTTAATGCATATTGAATAGGAATCTTCATATCAGGAACACCTAACTGAGCTTTTACAGATTTATCCTTGAATTCAACCATAGAATGAATAATTGATTCTGGATGAATAATTATTTTTATTTTATTTACATCTATACCGAAAAGCCATTTCGTTTCAATAACTTCAAGGCCCTTATTCATCATAGTTGCAGAATCAATAGTTATTTTATTACCCATTGACCAATTAGGGTGTTTGAGAGCTTCTTCCTTTTTAATATCTTTAAATGTATTATAATCTCTAGTTCGAAAAGGACCTCCGCTACCTGTGAGAATTATCTTCTCAACATCATCAATTTTTTCTCCAACCAAACATTGCCAAATTGCTGAATGCTCACTGTCCACTGGAAAAATTTCAGCACCAGATTTATTTTTTTCATAATCAATTATATCTCCAGCCATAACTAAACTTTCTTTATTACTTAAAGCAACGTTTACAGATGAACGAATAGCATTAATAGTTGGTTCCATTCCAGATGAACCAACTAAAGCATTTAACATAATATCTACATCGTCCCTTGCAGATAATTCAAGTAAACCTTCCCTTCCACAAAGTACTGAAATTCCAGATTTTTTTAATGATTCCTTTACAAAATCAACTTCACTAGAATCAACAATGACAACGATTTCAGGATTGAATATTTTTGCTTGTTCGATAAGAACACTCGAATTTTTATAAGCACTTAAAGCTTTTACATTAAATTTATCATCTAGATTATTGATCACACTCAATGCGTTTACACCAATAGACCCTGTTGATCCAAGTATAGAAATATTTTTCATTATTAAAAGAAATCTCCTATACTAATTGATATAAAATTAATTTTTGATCCAACTAAAACTTGCGGTGAGAGTGTAAGCCCAAACAGTTTAACCGATAAACCAAGATTAACAAAATTTGTTTGAAAATCATAATTATCAGATGAATTGTATGTAAAAACATCAATCATATTTGTACCAAAACCAGAATGAAGTTGAAAATTATTCCATTTATAAAATCTAATTACAGAAACACTCATTGCCGATAATCTAAATTGGTCATTAGAATTTATTCTCCCCGAGTCAAACAATATTCTCCATTGAGAAGGTTCTTCCATTGATCCTGGTTTTAAAGTTAAGCCCCAACCATACATTTGTATAGCCCGTTTATCTGAAGAGAAATTTGCCATTCTACCTTTTATTGATAAATTCCATGAAATTTTTATTTTGCTTTCAATTGATGGTGAAAATCCATCATTGGATATTTCTTTATTTAATGAGGCCATAATTCCTATTCTTCTATCATTTCTAATATCAATGGGAGAATCATGTGTCGCCAATAAGCCTCCATATTTAAATGTAGACTCAATATTATTATTCAACGAAAATGAAGACCATTGAGAAAATAATAATGATCCTGAAAACAAAAATATTGTATAGCGAGGCACGTATTGGATTAATTTAAATAATACCTCGTTCACTCGATTCAATAAAATTAAGTATTTTCTTAATTTCCTCAGTGTGTTCCATGGTTTTCCTAATCTTATCTAGAGCCTGACCTCGATTAAATTTTGATACAAAGTATGTTCGATATGCCTTTTTAATTAGTGCCCTAGCTTCACTATCAAAGCCTCGTCGTTCCAATCCAATTTTATTTATCCCAACAAATCGCAATGGTGCGCCTGAAACAACTATGTAAGGTGGAACATCTTGTTTTGCAGTAAAACCACCTCCAATAAGCGATTGAGTACCAACTTTTACAAATTGATGCACCATTACCCCTCCACCTATATTTGCCCAGGAACCTATTTCTACATGCCCACCTAATGTTGCTAAATTTGCCATAATTACATTATTGCCCACAATACAATCATGTGCGATATGTGTTCCTGTCATTAATAGTGCACCATCACCTACAATTGTCTTACCATATGCTTTTGTTCCGCGATTGATTGTTACTGACTCTCGTATTGTTACGCCATTACCTATAATTGCCTTGGTATCCTCACCTTCATATTTCATGTCCTGAGGTGCCTCTCCTAGGGAAGTATTATGAAAAATTGTACAATTAGATCCAATAGTAGTGCCATAACAAATTGTATTATGGTTCCCAATAGTAGTGCCCTCTCCAATATTCACATTATCTTCAATAATAGTATAAGCACCAACATTGATATTTTGACCTAAATTGGCCTTGGGTGAAATTATTGCTGTGGGATGTATAGTGATGGAATCAGGCTCCTGCCCGGTCCACCACGGTTGCTTTTAAGTTAGCTTCGGCAACTAATTTATCGTCAACATAACCTTTACCTATTAGTAAAGCTGTGCCTAAACGAAACTTAGCAAGAGTCATTTCTAAGCGCAGTTGATCTCCGGGAATAATAGGGAGCCGAAATTTTGAATCTGACAATGCAGAGAAAAACATATTCTTTTTCATGGGGTCATCAACACTATTTAAAACTAAAAAAGCACCAGCTTGCGCCATTGCTTCTAAAACAAGGACCCCAGGCATAACTGGTTGACTTGGGAAATGACCCTGAAAGAACGGCTCATTTATTGTTACATTTTTATAGGCAGTTAATTTTTCACCAGGTGTAATATCAACGATACGATCAACTAGAACAAATGGATATCGATGCGGCAATAAATTTAGTATGGAATTAATATCAAAAATATAATCAGCTGATTTATGTGTTTGATATTTTTGTTGCAAAATTTTCTTTTGATAAACTTTTTTGATCTTTTTTACTAATTCTACATTTGCAGCATGTCCGCTCTTTGAGGCAATCACATGCCCTTTTAGTGGCATTCCCAATAACGCAAGGTCGCCAATAAGATCAAGGGCTTTGTGGCGAACAGGCTCGTTTTCAAATCTAAGTTCTTTCCCATTTAACGTACCATTAGCTCCAAGACTAATTTTTTTATTAATACCGAATAATGTTTGCAAATTCTCCGCTTCAGCTTGATCAATTTCTTTATCTACAATTACCACAGCATTATCTAGATTTCCACCTTTAACTAAGCCTTCTTCTTTAAGTTTTTCGACTTCACTTAGGAAACAAAAAGTACGCGCAGGTGCAATATCAGTTGCAAAATTTTCCTCTAGATTTTCCATCGTTGTAAACTGTGTTCCTAGTGTTTTATACTCATAATCAATCATGAAAGTCACACGAAATTGATCAGACGGCATAATATGAATATCAACTCCCCGATCTGTATCTGAATAACCAACTGCTTCGTCAATATTAAGATAGTTTCTTGGTACTTCCTGCTTAACAATTCCCGCCTTAAGTAGTGCTTCAACAAAATCAATTGAACTGCCATCCATAACAGGAGGTTCTTTTTCAGTTAACTCAATTAAAACATTGTCTAGCCCAATACCAACACATGCTGCTAAGGCATGTTCTACAGTATGAATCCTTACCCCATTCTCTTCAATTGTTGTACCTCGAGTTATATCAACAACGTGGTCAATATCAGCACGAATTTCTACTCCACCTTCAATATCCATCCTCTTAAAACGGATTCCGAAATTTTCTTGTGCCGGTTTAAATGTGATTTTTGATTCAACACCTGTGTGTAATCCTACCCCTACACAAGATGCTTCAGTGGCTATCGTACGTTGAAATTTTATAAATGCCATCTTATTTAATTATTGCTTCTAATTCTTTTAAACGTTTTTTTAATTGTTTTACTTCAACAAAAACCGCATCTCGTCTGTTTTTATCTTTTATCTCTCTTGCCGGTGCACCAGAATATACTCTACCACCCTTTAAATCCTTTGTAACTGCAGTATAACATGCAAATATAGCTCTGTCTCCAATAGTGATATTATCTATTGCTCCTGACTGACCTCCAAAAACACAGAATTCACCAATTTTTGTACTTCCTGCGATTGTTACATGAGCGGTTAACAAACATCCTTTACCTACTACAACATTATGAGCTATTTGCACCCCATTATCAAATTTACAATTATCATTAACTATTGTATCTCCAATAGTGCCACGGTCTATTGTACAATTTGCACCTATTTCTACGTTATTCCCAATAATTACCTTACCAATATGAGGTATTTTAGTGTGGATATCATCCAGAGTTATATAACCATATCCATCCGCACCAATAACGCATCCAGAATGAACAATGCAACTTTTTCCCACTTCTGATTTTGGATAAAGATGAATATTACTTTTTATGCTTGTGTAAGAACCTATAACTACATTGTTACTAATTACATTATTAGATCCAATAACAACATTATTCCCAATTATAACATCAGCTTCTATAACTGTGTTGGGACCAATAGAAGTATTCTGACCAATAATTGCACTTGTATCAATTATTGATGAATCATGAACACCGATATTTTGTTCACTATCTGGCGAAAAATAATCTAGCAGTTTAGCAATGGCTAATTTTGGATTATTAACAACTATGCCATTTTTTTTAGAAATTAGATCTTTATTATCGCTAATAATAGCAGAGGCTTTAGTAACATCTAAAAACTTTTCATATTTACTATTTGCTATAAATGTTATTGTACCCGATTCAGCATTATCAATAGGTGAAACACCATCAATCATTATTTTAGGATCGCCAATGACTGCACCATCAATAATATCAGCAATATCTGATAGACTGGTCAAAATGAAAAATTAATTTTCTTTTTTTGATGCTTTCTGGTCTTTTGAAATATTGTATTTGCGCAATTCCAGTAAAACATCATCAGTTAAATCATGTGTTGGGTTACCATAGAGTAAAGAAGTGGAACCATCAATAATAAAATCGATTTTTTTAGCAGCCGCAATTTTATCTACTGCCCTTTTTACTTTTGATAAAATATCAAATTCTAATTGTGTTTGGCGTCTGTATAACTCGCCTTGAGGACCAGCTATGTTTACTTGAAATTTTTGAAGTGTTGCTTCTCTAGAAGCGATTTCAGATTCTTTTTCTTTACGCCACTCAGGACTACTCATTAATCGTTGTGTTTCAAAAGCTTTTTTGATGCTATCTAATTCAACCATCATCATGCTAAACTGAGCATTTGCTTGTTGATATTCTAATTGAAGTTGGGCCTCAGCATCTTTGAACTCTTCATATTCTCCGCGAATTCTCTCTGATTGTACAAATCCAATTTTATTTTGAGCTAAAACCATAATTGGTAACAACATTGTTACTAAACTTATAGTTGTGATTATTCTTCGAATCACAATATCCTCCTTGATTTAATTTTTATCTACCAAAAATGATGGTGTATTCCCATCCCTGGGGTTCACCATCTCCAGTTATGTCATCAAAACCATATCCCATATCAAATCCCAGCTGTCCAATCATAGGCATAAAAAATCTAATACCTATCCCAGCAGATCTCTTTAATTCAATAGGGTTTCTTCTTGGAAATCCCAAAGAATGCATTAACCGCGAATCATTCCAAACTCCACCAGCTTCAGCAAACAACATGGCATAAACAACTGGATTCTCAGAGAATGGGAATCTGAATTCATTCGTGTATTTAAGGATCGTATTACCACCAACACCTCTTCCCTGACTGGTTAATGGACCAATAGCATTATCTGGATATCCTCTAAGCATCGTTCCATATGGTATACCATTCCCGCCCATAATAAAGCGTTCATAAGGGGAAATATAGGAAAATTTTCCATCACCAACATTCAACATTCTAATTGTACCCATTTTTATTTGACTAGTTAGTACAAATTTCCAAAATGTTGGTGTATACCAATCTAGCGTCAAAACATGCTTATGAAAGTTTTCATCTCCTCCCAATGCACCCCCTGAAAATGTTGAGACTAAGGTTGCAGTTGATCCTTGAGTCGGAAATTCAGCTCTATCCCTACTATCACGAGTTAAGATTTGAGCAATTTGTATACCAGTTGTTTTTCTAACACTGCCAACATAATCATTCAACACATCATCATCTCCCATATATACTCTTTGTTGAATTGTAAATTCCCAACGAGATCTAAAATAATCATCTGGCCATTTCATACGGCGACCCCATTGGATAGACCCACCTCTTTGAAGCATATCAAATGGGTAAAAATAATATGAATTCCCTTGACCTCTAAAAGTATAAAAAAGTGAAAAACCAATTCGATTGGGAGTATCTCTAAACATTGGGTCCACAAATCTTAAATGAACACTTTCATACTTTCCTGGTGTACCATAGTTATTATATACCGATACTTGAGTACCTACATCAAAGCCTAAGGAAAGCATCTGCCCCATCCCTAAGAAATTATTAAACTCAATATTTGCGCCCCCAGTCATTCCATAAATACCTGTAAATCCAATATTGGCACTGGCCTTATCAGATGATTTTTCGCTCAAAGATATATCGAGATCTATTTCATCTTCATCTACAGGTACAACATTTGGACTTAAAGAAGTGGGGTCAAAATAATTCAAAACGTGTAGTTTTCTCATACTCGTTTGTAAAAGAGTTCTTCGAAACAGATCACCAGGGAAAACATCTAATTCGCGACGAATCACATTTTCACGTGTTTTTTCATTCCCATAAATATTTATATTTCTTATATATACCTGATTATTTTCAGTTATGGAAAAATGTACATCTAATGAATCATCACCAATAGGTGTAAATGAAGGCTCAATATTACTGTACAAGTAACCTCTATCCATATACAAGCTTTGTACATTTTGATATACAGCTTCATCAAAACCTGACTTACTAAATGTATCGCCAGATTTCAGGTTAAGTGTATTATCTAATATATCAGTTTCATATAATGAATGCCCATCCCAGGTAAAATTTCTGAACTTATATTTATTACCTTCATCAACATTAATTTTAACAACAAGTCCTCTTTTTTTAGGTTCGTAAAATACAGTGTCACTTAATATTGTGAAGTCTCTATAACCTTCATCTCTATAATATTTATTCAAAGAATTTAAATCTTCTTGAAACTTTTTAGAGTTATATGCTGAGGCCCAAAATCTCCACCATGTGCGAATTTTAGTATCTTTAAGCTGCCAGCGTAGTTTTGATAAACTGAGTTTTCTTCGAATAGACTTAGGCAAGGGAATCCATGATTTTGTTGCAGCCCATCCGAAATTATTTTCATGCCCTGAAATAATTATATCTTTAATTTTTAGCTTCTTTCCTTCATTGATAGTGAAAACAATATCATTTTTTTGATCTTCACCCGTATCTACAATTATTGATTCAGCTGTAATCTTTGCATTAAAATATCCATCTTCCATATAAAGTTTTTTGATTTGATTAATATTCTTAGTTGTAAAATTTGGCTTAATGCGCATTCCTCTGTGATATGCTAGCTCTTCTTTAAGCTTTTTATCTTTTAATTTTTTATTTCCTTTAAAAATTACTTCCCCTAATACTGGAGACTCCTCAACTTCAATAGTAATTAGTATTCCATCAGGTGTTTCACTATCAAAGTGAATATCTATATTACTAAAAACTCCTAGTTCCCATAATCGTTTAACTGCCCGTCTAAAATCCTCTGTTGATGCTTTTTGCCCATTTTTTAATCCAGAAGTATAGAGAATCATATTATCACTTGTAGCTTTATTGCCTTCAACGTTTACTTCTTTCAAAGTAAATGAAGGTGGGGCTTGAGCTATCAAGAATGATGTAATAATAAATAAAATGAATCTTATCATTATAAAACCTGTTCCCCAGTTCTACCAAATCGCCTTTGCCTTGCCTGATAATCCTCAATGCTATTGATGAGTTCTTTCTCCCTAAAATCGGGCCAAAATACATCTACCATATAAAATTCCGTATATGCAGATTGCCATAATAAGAAATTACTTATCCGATTTTCTCCTCCAGTTCTAATTAGTAGATCTGGGTCCGGTATTTCCGAGGTATACAATTCTTTTGATATCATATCTTCATTAATCTCATCTATTTTGATTTTATCTATCTTGCTTCTATCAACAATACGACGAACAGCCCTTAATAGTTCCTGCCTACTTCCATAGCTTAATGCAAGGATTAAATTTAACCCTGTATTATCTTTGGTTTTATTAATTCCTTCCATTATTTCTAGATATGATTTCTGAGGTAAATCATCCAATTTGCCAATTGTCAATAAACGAACATTATTCTTATGAAGATTTTGAACCTCTTTTTTTATTGTAGAGAAAAGTAACTTCATTATTGAGGAGACTTCTTTTACTGGCCTATTCCAATTTTCACTTGAAAAAGTATATAATGTTAGATATTCAATCCCAATTTCACCGCATATTCTGACGATTTCTCTCACAGAATTTATTCCTTCTCTGTGGCCTGCCAACCTTGGTAACCTATGTGAGGTTGCCCATCGTCCATTACCATCCATAATAATTGCAATATGCCTAGGTATATCACCTCCGCTTAATATTTTATTTCTAAGGGTATTTGACATAAATGATTTTTATAATAATAACTTTGAAATTACTCTTTTCAAGATGGTCAATCAATCACAACTATTTAGTTTCATATAATTCAGCTGTATGATGATCAAATACTTTTATTTGAGTTGGAACTGCAATATTTTTATACTCGGATTTACATTTATAGCATTCAACAGAATCTTTTACTCTTTGATACAACAAAAAGTCCACTAAAGATAACGCTAACAAACTAACTCCATATGTCCAAGGCACAAGAATAGCGCCAATTAATATTATGATGCAGCCAACTGCTTGATTAAAGTCTTTTTTTCTATACAAGTCTTTACAGCCGCATATTGGGCATATGGAAAAATCAATATTTTTTTCAAATAAATTAGGTTTTTTACATTCTTTGCAATGGATTGCATCTGAGAAAGACTTCTCACTTTTACATACTTCACAATCAATATTTTTCAAACAATGAATCCATATTCTAGTAAATAGTATTTAAGAATTAAATCACTAAATAAAATTGAAACAACTGAGACATAAAGCAAGCCTGTTGCGCTTTGTGTCGCTTGTAATTTTATTGTTCGCCAAATTAGAACATTCAATGCTAATGGAAAAAGATTTCCAATAAAAAAAGCGATCCCTAATAAAAAACCATCAAATTGAAACATAAATGACCAAAGATTATAACTCATACCATAATTATCAATATAATTATTCATAACAAAATAAATGCTATCCCATAATATTCTAATTGATAAAAAGAATGAAAAAATAATTATTGATCGCTTTAATAATCGTATGGGTAAGGCCACGATATTCAAGTACCAATGTCCAAGAATCATTGAAAAAAATACAGTAGCAGTAATTGTGGAATTAAGCAGTGTTATGATAAGTGCACCAGTTGGATTTACTGATGGTACAATACTTGGAATTATTTTAGCTATTATTATGCAACCGATTACGCTTATAGCAGAAATTATATAATTATTAATTGTTTTTGAATTCCAATTCATTGCAGTTATAAACATCATTAATGATAGCCATATTAATAAATATATTTCTGATGATAGACTTTTTGCAATAAAATGGTAGCTGATAATCCCAAGAGCGCCTATTATGCAACATAAACCAAGGTTAAAACGATAGAAGCCTCTATCGATTGCCTTTAGTGGAGTAATCCAAAGTAATAGTGGGAAGATGACTGCATATCCTAAAAAAATAAGCACGATAGTAGCAGTAAAATAACTGAACATTAATGCAAACTATTTAAAAGCTGTTCAGCAATCTTTTTAAATATCTTAGCAATATGCGTATCAGTATTATACTCTAATAATGGTTTGCCAGAGTCGGTTGCTTCCATAATATCCTGAGATATAGGAATCTCAGCAAGCAAAGGTACATTTAGGCGTTCACTTTCAGTTTTTCCCCCACCTTTTTTAAATAAATCAATTCTAATAGCAAAATTTCCATCATCACCTAAATCTACCGGTTGACCTTCAACTGAAAGATTTTTCCCATTTTCAATATGCCCCTCTATAAAAAATCCAGACATGTTTTCAATAACTCCTAATATTGGTGTACTTACTTTCTTAAACATATCCGCCCCTTTTCTTACATCTGAAAGGGCTAAATCTTGAGGTGTAGTAACAATGATTGCACCATCTATTTTTAGTTTCTGTGTCAAAGTCAATTGAATATCGCCTGTTCCTGGAGGTAAATCTAAGATTAGAAAATCTAGATCCCCCCATACCACATCATGGAAGAATTGTTCAGTCATCCTTGAAACTAATGGACCTCTCCAGATGACAGGAGTTTGATTTCCACTTATAAAACCGAAACTCATAATTTTCATCCCCATGTGCTCAAGAGGAATAAGCTTACGCTCTTGTGTTAAATCAGGTTGTTCATCAATCCCCAAAATGATTGGTAATGATGGTCCATAAATATCTAAATCTAATAGGCCCACTTTGTGGCCCATATTTTTCAGTGACAGCGCTATATTTGCTGCTACAGTAGATTTTCCAACACCACCTTTGCCACTTGCTACTGCTAACACATGTTTAACACCACCTAAGGGTTGAGGTGGTTGGCCTTCCGAGGATTGAGGAGATTGTGATTTTGGTTGTTGACCTGAGTCTTTCTCAATAGAAACACTTATTTTTTGAAATACATTAGTGTTCTGTAATAATTCATTTACTTTATTTACTACATTTTCCTTTTTATCATCATTCTGTGTTTTAATCTGTAATATTACTGATATTGAATCATCTTCTATTTTCACATCTTTGACCATTCCAAATGAAACAATATCTCTACTGAAACCGGGATAGGATACAGTTTTTAATAATTCTATGACTTTATCTTTATTCATCATTTATACAAAAAAAACGGCTGTTGAAAACAACAGCCGTTTACAAAGGGTTATTTTATTTTTTATTATCCTGAATAATCTCTACCAAACCAATCATAATTGATCTTAATATATTTACTCCATTCTTCAGGAACTTCACTCTCTTCAAAAATAGCTTCAACAGGACATTCAGGTTCACAAGCTCCACAATCAATACATTCTTCAGGATCAATATAAAGTTGTTTATC
>Ga0208639_1000636_pt1 | contig 26100 bp, 24 predicted proteins | sample ETNtaG_33_FD_185772 | JGI IMG/M metagenome (GOLD analysis project Ga0208639, IMG submission 185772) | Marine microbial and viral communities from oxygen minimum zone, Eastern Pacific Ocean - ETNP201310SV76 (SPAdes) (version 2) | ecosystem: Environmental > Aquatic > Marine > Oceanic ...
ACTGAATACATTTTCGCAGACAGTCGAGACGCTTATAGCTGACAATGATGATGGACAAATCTTTTGTTATGGGAGGAAGCTCTATCTGATTTGGTTTTGAGTCAGGCATAAAATTAATCAGGAAATTGGTTGGTGAAAATTTTATCACTACCTCATCATGCTCCAGGAGTATTTTTAAGGCTGACTTTTTTGAGATACATGAGTTCCATCGGATTTATTTCAAACCCGCTAACGTAGGGTTTGATTAATAGATTTTGCGTTGATACGAATAACGGGATCATCGCGGTATCGGTTTCGGTTAAAATTCGCTGGGCTTCATCATACACGCTTTGTCTTTCTCTGGGGTTGTTAAGGGTTGCTCCCAATGCGACCAACTCATCGTAGCGAGAGTTACTCCATCGCAGGCGATTGTTCCCGCTTGTGGAAATGAACAGGTTCATGAAATTATCTGGATCGGGAAAGTCTGCTCCCCATCCCAGACGGAAAACCTGAGGCGGATCAACCTGAAGTCTATTAAGAAAAACTTTCCATTCCTGACTTTCAAGCTGGATGTTGACATTGAGGTGCTCTTTCCATTGAGCTTGAAGAAATTCCCCGATCAAACGATTCGTGTCGTTAGTGTTATACATCGCTACAGTTTCGGGAAACCCTGTGCCATCAGGGTATCCGGCTTGCGCAAGGAGTTTTTGCGCTGTCACCGGATTAAACTTCGCTCCAATATCCGGATTATATCCAAACATCCCCTTGGGAATCCATGAAGAGGTGGGGAATTCACCTCCCTTAAGTAGTAGTGGAAGACGGGACCGGTCTATGGAATGAGCGAATGCCCTGCGAACAAGCGGATTATCAAAAGGAGCTTTGGTAACATTTATCCCGTAATAATACCCGCGTAATTGAGGCAGGCTGTCGAATTCCTTATGTTTTTTAAAGTGGGGAATGGCGACTGGCGGCAGTTCCACCATTTCTAGCTCTCCGGTTTCGTAGAGAGTCAGGGCAGTGGTTTTTTCTCGAACCACATAAGCCAAGATAGCATCCAGTGACGGCCGCCCTTCATAAAATTTGTCGTTTGCTGAGAGCTCCAGTTTATATTCGTGTTTCCATTCGGTGAGTTTGAAAGGTCCATTGGTTACAATTTTATCAGGGTCCGTCCAACGGTCACCGAACTTTTCAACGATGTCCTTGCGTTGCGGAAAGGTCACCATGAAAGTGGTGATGCTGGGGAAATAGACGACCGGTTTTTTCAGGCGTACTTCTAATACGAGATCGGACTTAGCGGATACGCCTACTTTTGAGGGATCAGTGATTTTGCCCGAGTTGTATTCGTAGGCGTTTTCTATGTCGAAGAGAAAATAGGCATATTGAGCGGCAGTGGCGGGATTGAGCAGGCGTTTCCAGGAATATTCGAAATCTGAGGCCTTAACGGGTTGACCATCTGTCCAAAACACATCATCACGCAGGTAATAGGTGATGATTCTCCCATTGTCAGAAATTTCCCAATGCCGGGCTATTGCCGGGACCGGTTTCATATTTACGTCATATTGGGTGAGTCCCTCCATAATATTCGTCAAAATGTCAAAAGAGACGCTATCTGTGGCCAGAGTCCAGTCGAGAGTCGGCGGTTCATTGCTGATTGGCATGCGGAACACCTGCCGCGTGTCATCATTGCCGCCGGAACAAGCCGTTATTAAACCGCAGAGTATCCCTGTCAGAAGGAATCTCTGGAATCGGCCTGACTTTAAATGGGCATATATCTTCATGGGCAGAAAGCATAACATATTCCATGTCTGGTACAGTTGCCGGGTTCCTCTGAGGCTGGCAGAATTATCTCTTTACTTTTCAGGGGACATCGCTAGAATAAACGGCTTAACCCAATAGCCAGAATCAGGACTACTGGATCGCGAAAAACTATAATTGGAGCTGTTCCCATGCCCGGAGAAGCACGCCCGGTTAAAACCGAAGACCTGTTTTATATTCGCAAATGGATCAAACGGGGCCTGAGTAAAGATGGTAAGACCCTGGATTTTTCCAACAGGGGAATTAACAACGAGATCGCATTTGAATTAGCGGAAAATGTTTCTCTGCCTGACATTGAGATACTTTATCTACACACAAATAAGCTCAAGGATGTGGGTTTGGAGGAATTGGCCCAGGCGGAAATATTTGCTCCACTGAGAGAGCTGTGGTTATACGAAAACAGGATTGGCGATGAGGGAGCCGTGGCGTTGGCGGAATCGGAACGGGTCACCAAACTAAGGTACTTGAGCTTGTATACCAACAGGGTTTCTGATGATGGCGCTGTTGCCTTGGCTGAGTCGGACACTTTAAGCAATCTGGAAACGCTGGACCTTTCTTTCAACCGGGTTGGCGACCGGGGAGCGGTTGCGCTCGCGAATTCTGGAAAATTGAAAAACCTGAAGACCTTGCATCTCGATGCCAACCGGGTTGGTTATGAAGGAATGAAAGCCCTGGCTAATGCACCGGGTCTTCCTGCCCTTTGTGAACTTAATTTGAAATATAACCTTATCGACCCCGAAGGATTAGAATTGATGCAGGAGTCGAATAGGCTCAATAGCCTCTCCGTATTTAAATCTGATTGTCCTTCCGAAGACTGACCTGAACATGGAACCAAATAAAAGCGATTTACATACGGTTGATTTATTGCGAAAAACCATCGCAACCGGAAGCCCCTGTCTTGATCTGAGTTATGAGCGGTTGGGTGATGCCGGTATTCTCTTTCTCGCACGCATGAAAGATTTGTCGCATGTGACACAACTGGACCTGAGTTGGAATGAACTTACCTGTAAGGGCGTTGAGGCTTTGGCGAACTGTGATTCACTGACGAGCCTGACGACCTTGATTCTGGACGCGAACGAGATTGGAAATGACGGGGCACTTGCTATTGCCGCATCTAAAACACTGGGCAATTTGAAAGTTATCAGTTTAACTAAAAATCAGGTTAGCGATTCGGGGGCGTTGGCTTTAGTCAAGTCTGATAACTTAAACCAGTTGTTAACGCTGGATTTTGAGCTGAACCGGATTGGTGAAGAACGGTTGACTCAATTTCCCGATGGCACGGCCACCGCTACGCTGTCCCGGCTTAATCTGCGACGCAACCAAATAGGAGACGATACCGTTTTCGACTGGTTGCAAACGGGCGCGTTTGTTCCCATCAAACATCTTAATCTGGGATGGAACAAGATTGGTGATGCCAGTGCCGGGGCGCTTGCCAGATCCCCCATGCTTTCCGGTTTGGAGCAATTAATACTTGACTCCAATTCCATCGGCAACGAAGGCGCAAACGCCATCGCGCAATCCAAAAACCTGGAATCTCTAACCGTTCTTGAACTGCACGACAACAATTATAATCTCGCTACCGCGAAGGCTCTTATGGATTTGCGTATTCGCCTTCTTATAAAACGACACCTTTCGGGAACTGAATTGAACCTGAGCGGAAAACGGCTGGAGAATAAAGGGCTCATGGCTCTTGCCCGGTCGGAGCAGTTGGCAGGCGTTGAAACCCTGTCGTTGAGAAATAATCATTTTGATCATGTTGGACTCGATGCGTTGGCTCAAAGCGAGCATTTATCATCCCTCAAGGCGCTTAATCTGATGGATAATTCTATCAGGAACCAGGGGGCGATTATTCTGGCGGGGTCTAAAGCTTTTTCCGGATTGAACAACTTGAACCTTGAAAACTGCGGGATCATGCCTGCGGGTATTTTGGCGATAGCAAAATCGACGACTTTGAAGAATCTTGAAGAAATCACCCTCAATAAAAACGAAATTAAGGAAAAAGGGATTCAGCATCTGGCCGCTTCAGGGAATTTTTCTAATCTGACCAGCCTCAGGGTAGGCGATGTTTCCATTGGGGATATGGCGATAAAAACACTGGTTTTGTCCCAGCATCTTGGGAAGTTGCAGGAACTGCGTCTTAACGGTAACAACATCACACGTGATGGTCTCGACTCCCTGCACGATACACCCAATTTGACCGCACTTAAGAAAATAGACCTAAGGAGGAATCACCTGCTTTACGAAGATTGTATTTTCCTCGCTGATTCGCCTCGCTTCAAAAACCTGGAAGTGGTTCGGTTTTAACAGGCGCTTCATCCCTTGAACGTCTTTTGAATTACTATTTGGAAATGGTTCTATGAAAAAAATCGTCATCATAGGCGGCGGAATAGCCGGTTTGGCGGCGGCTTATCGTATTCATGAGGCAATCGCCCAGGACGCTCCTGTTGAGTGTGTCCTTCTCGAATCTGCTGAAAAATTCGGTGGAAAAATTTCGACGATGCGGTTCGATGGATTTATTGTTGAGCGGGGTCCCGACTCTTTTATTTCACAAAAACCGCAGGCCATTGAGTTATGCAAGAAACTGGGTCTTGCCGACCGACTCACGGGCACTAATCCAGACCATCCAAGTACTTATGTTTATCTCAACAATAAACTGGTGACCATGCCCGATGGGTTGAGCCTCATGATTCCCACCAAGTTCATGCCCTTTATCTTCAGCCCCTTGTTTAGCTGGTCTGCAAAAATTCGAATGGGGATGGATTTGTTTATTCCCAAAAAGAAAGGTGATGACGATGAAAGTCTCGCCTCATTTGTCAGAAGACGAATGGGTGAAGAAGCGCTCCAGAAAATGGCAGAGCCTATGCTGGCCGGGATCTATGCTTCTGATCCGGAGCTTATGAGCATCAACACCACTTTCCCGATGTTTGTGCAGACAGAGCAGAAGTATCGCTCGCTTATCCTTGGAATGCTGGCACGTAAACGGCAACAGATGATACATCAGGCGAAAGCGCCAGCGGGAAAACAACCGTTCTCCCTTTTCATGACGCTTAAAAACGGATTGGATGAAATGGTCGAGACCTTGGTTGAAAAAGCATCCAGCATCACCTTTCGTGCGGAAACGAAGGTGGTCAGTCTTTCCCGAAATGAGGACGGCTGGGATTTAACTTTAGACGATGGCAGTTCCATGAGTTCGGACGCGGTCATTCTGGCAACACCGGCACAGATAACGGCACGGCTGGTTGAACAGACGACTCCAAAGGTAAGCGAATTGCTCAACCGCATCAAATATGTTTCCACGGCCACCGTTTCCATTGCTTATAAAAAGGAGGGTTTCCCGCATTCGCTCGATGGATTCGGATTTGTCATACCTCGAACAGAGGGGAAGCGCATTCTTGCATGTACGTGGACATCGTCCAAGTTTCCCGCACGGGTTCCCGATGGCTGTGTCATGCTGAGATGTTTTGTCGGCGGGGCGATGCGGGAAGAATTGGCCGAGCAGGATGGAGATGCTATCGGCACCATGGTGCGTGAGGAACTCATCGACCTCATGGGAATAGACCGTGAGCCGGTATTTCTCAAAGTTTTTCATAATAAAAAATCCAATGTGCAATATCAGGTGGGACACGCCAAGTTGATTGAATCCGTCTACGAGGAATTGAAAGCCGTTGCAGGACTCTACGTTACGGGAAGCGCGTATACGGGAATCGGCATTCCTGACTGTATTCGTGATGGAACCAAGGTCGCTGAAGATGCAATAGAATTTCTAACCGGTAAAACCAAAACCTAGGTTTAGCATCTAACAGGGTATTGAAAAGGTATAGATGATTGTCACCCTGAGTTTGTAGTATTTAACCACTGCTTTCATACCCCGAGAGGGGTGTGTAGAAGGGTTCATGCTTCAACGGGACTCAGCACGACATCGATTATTTTACCCAGGAGATTATATATATGAGATGGGCGTCCCATTTAGCCATTCAGGATAATATCGAAGCGTGTATTGATGAAGCAGTCGAAGCTGTTCGTGGGCAACTGGAAAATGCTCCGGCGCACTTGACGGTTATTTTTGTATCACCACAATTCAAAGAGCGGTATGACGAAATTCCCGGAATGATTAGTCAACGGATGGATCCGGGGTGTTTTCTGGGTTGTTCCGGCGGTGGTATTGTTGGCGGTGGGAAAGAAGTGGAACAGCAGGCGGCATTCAGCATGACCTGCGCGAACTTACCCGATGTGGAAATCAAAAGCATCTATTCCGACACAATGAATTTGCCGGATCAGGATACCGCTCCCGGAGTTTGGCGGGAATGGTTGGGTGTTGAAGCAGAAAAGAAACCGAATTTTATTTTTCTTGCCGACCCATTTTCGTTTCGCGGGGAGGAGTTTCTTTCAGGGGTCGACTTTGCCTTTCCCAACAGCAGTAAAGTGGGTGGGCTGGCCAGTGGAGCACAAATGCAAGGGGGCAACGCGCTTTACCTTGATGACAAAATCTATCGTAACGGATTGATCGGTGTCGCTTTGAGTGGAAACCTGAGCATGGACACTATTGTCGCGCAAGGATGCCGCCCGATTGGAGAACCGGTTAAAATTTCCAAATGCGATGGAACTCTCCTCACTGGAATGGACGGACAACCCCCTCTCGAAGAGTTACAAAAGGTATACGAAGGCTTGGATGAAAATGACAAACGTCTGGTGCAGTCGTCGTTGTTTCTGGGAATCGAGATGGACCCGCTCAAGGACGACCCCAAACAGGGAGATTTTCTTATACGAAATATAATGGGGGTCGATCGGGAAGCAGGGGGGATACAGATTGGAGCCATGTTGCGTGAAGGCCAGTTGGTCCAGTTTCACTTGCGCGACAAGGTGATGTCGGCAGAAGACCTGGAGTTGATGCTGAGTCGCTACAAAGACCAGGAAATTTCCAGGAACGCCTGCGGTGCGCTCCTGTTTTCCTGCTTGGGGCGCGGACAATATTTGTACGGAAAACCCAACCACGATTCCGACATGTTTCGTGACCAACTCGGCGATATTCCGCTGGGAGGATTTTTCTGCAACGGTGAGATCGGGCCGGTAGGAAACTCCACCTTCCTGCACGGGTACACCAGCTCGTTTGGTATCTTTCGTCCACTTCAAGATTAAATTCAGGAGTGCCACGTGAAAGTGACTATCATGGGTTCAGGCACGATGGTGCCTTCTAATGATCGAAATTCTTCCGGAGTGCTCATTGAACATGATGGCATCCATTCCATGCTGGATTTCGGATATGGTACTCTGCACCATCTCCTCAAGGTGGGCCTGACCTACCACGATATTGACCGTATCTATTTCACCCACAATCATCCCGACCACATGTGCGATCTGGTCCCGTTTCTTTTCGCGTCACGGTATCATGCCGACCCAAGGAAGAAGGATCTGGAAATTGTTGCGGCTCCTGGATTCAAAGAATATTTCGATACCCTGATGCAGGCGTATAAACGCTGGCTGATTCCCAGCACCTATCAAGTGCAGATCATGGAGCAGGATGAAGAGACAAGAACTTATGATGGTCTGTCCGTCACCTCAAAAAAAGTGAAGCACATAGATATGAGTCGAGGTTACCGATTTCAAACAACGGAGGGAAAGTCCCTTGCAGTTTCTGGCGATACGGATTATTGCGAAGGGATGATTGAATTGGGAAAGGAAGCAGACCTGATGATCCTTGAGAGTTCCTCGCCTGACAACATGAAACTGCCGGGTCACCTCACACCAACGGAATGCGGGAAACTGGCCAAGGAAGCCGGTTGCAGAAAGTTATGTCTCACTCATTTTTATCCAGTGTGTGATCTGGAAGATGTACGTGCAACCTGTCACGCAGTGTATACCGGAGAGTTGTTCCTCGCTGAGGACCTGATGGAATTCAATATTTAAAAATTGAAAAATTTTGGAACCAGGGTAAACGTCATATGCGTAAATTTAATGACATTCCAAGAAGTAATTTTGGACTTTATTTGAAGGAGTGTGAGTGGCGTTTTAACAACCCTGATCCACAAGCGCAACTAAAACAGATTAAACAATGGGTTAGGGGAATATTGACTTAGTTATCTAAGGCAGTCCCTTAAAAAAATAAAAATCAATCTAATGGGCCAGTTGTTCAAGAGGCCCGCTCTATAGCCTCTTCAATAAGTTCGGCGGCATTCTCAGCACCTTCCCAGCCTTCCAACGTGACCCATTTCCCTGGTTCTAAATCTTTATAATGAGAAAAAAAATGAGAAATTTGATCCAGTAGAATTTTGGGCAATTCGGAATATTGTTTGACTTCTGCATAATAAGGGTTAAGGGCGTCAACCGGAACAGCTAAAATTTTTTCATCGGCTCCTTTTTCATCCTTCATTTTTAGAACCCCGATAGGCCGACAACGGACGATGCAACCAGATAAAAACTCTACAGGGGAAGCCACCAGAATATCTATGGGGTCGCCGTCTTCAGAAAGCGTGTGTGGCACAAACCCATAATTACAAGGGTAGCGCATTGAAGTGTGCATAACGCGGTCCACATAAAGTGCCCCCGACTTCTTGTCCATTTCGTATTTCACCGGTTCCCGGCCAAATGGAACTTCAACGATTACGTTAATATCCCAGGGCGGCGCTTCGCCTATTGGTATCTCATCAATATTCATGGCAGGCCACTTATTTTGTGGAATGGCAATTTATTCACGCTAGCACCTCCCTCCATTTTCATTATGTGTTGCAATCCAAAAGGTACGGGAGTCCGTACTATTTGGTTTTTTAGTGTGACACTGGGAAGAATAGAAGAGTACCGGGAACGGGAATCGAACCCGTAAGGCCTTACGGCCACAGGATTTTAAGTCCTGCGTGTTTACCAATTTCACCATCCCGGCGCACCAATTTCCGATGGTTCGTTTAAAAAATTTTCGCTAACAGGCTGTTTTATAAGTTTTTCTGTGGCTGGTTTATCGGGTCGTTTAGTGTGGGTTCATATTTGAGTAGGATTATATCAATTTTTGGGAAGAATAAAACAAACAAAAACGATTCTGATACTCTCGTTAGCCCCATGTTTTTTAATTAGATATCCACATTCTTAAGAAAATAGATATTTGGTTTAAATCAGAGTTCGGGACATACTTTCTCCCATGCCAATTTTTTTTCCAATGGATTGTAGGCTGATTTTATTTGATACCATTTCGTTATTATAACCACAGTATTTTTTGAGTTGTTGACTCTGCATCTAAGGTTGTAATAATTTCTCTCCTTGCATATTCCCCTCTTAGGCCAACCAACCACACAGGAGCGAACACCTCCCGTATTTTCCCAGTGATATAATTCCGTTTTTAGTAGTAGAATGTTTTCCTTCAGATATTAAAGCAATCCAATTTCCACCGTTCTATATCGGTATGAAAACAAATCATCTCTTGATCCGAAACGCGCTCTTCATTTCGTTTATTATTTTATTCAACGCTTGCGGAACCTTTAAAGAAGAGAGAACTTACTCTAAAAATGGCTTAACAGTAACCTACCGGAGTTTCAGCCGGTTCGGCGGCGACATTCAAAACGAAATCATTCGACATCCGATAGACATTCCAAGTGAATTGCTGAGCAACCATCTTTTATCCCTTTGGCATCGAAAAATAGATCCTCCCGGAAGGCCCAGGCCTGTATTTTTGAAGGCAGAGGCTCAGGGCCTGAGTCCTCTTTTCGCCAAGGCGTTTCAAAAAATCAAACCTGAAAAGTACCTTCATTTCGAATATGAATCGCCCCGGGGATTGACTGAGGGCGATGCTTTTGCCTCTGCTGATAAAATCCACTGGCGTCTTTCAAGAATTAACGGAAAGATTTATTCCAACGATCCCTTGAGAATCCGAAAGCCAACTTGGAAACTGGTGCGGACAAAGGGCCAAAAGTTCCAGGCGGTAAAAACGGCCATCGACCAAAAATCTCAAGAAAATTGGGTTATCGCCGATTTTCAACTGTCCAAGCCAAGACGAAAAACTCGTTTAAGTCCTTCCTCAGAGACATCCTCCAAATCTTCTCAAAGCCCCAGGTTGAGAAAAAAACTTAAATCTCTTAAAGGCCTTTTTGACGATGGATTAATAAACGAAAGAGAATACCAGCAGAAGAAAGAAGAGCTGTTAGACCAGCACCTGTAAACACCCGATATTCTCAAAAAAAAAAGGCAACCCCGGGTCCCTTGGAGGAGGTGAACCCGAAGTTGCCTCGAATAACTTCTTCCCTTAATATTTAAGTTCTAGAAGTTGATTTCCATACCTCCAAACGCCTGGAAAGGAGCGCCTCCGCGGACACCGTGAGGCAATCGGCTGGCCAGATAGACTTCATTTGTCACGTTCCTTAAATTCGTGAACAATTTCACCTTTGGATTGACCTTATAAGATAAGCCGAGATCCAACAGGAAAACAGAGTCGGTTTTTCCATACCTGACATCCGCGACTCCGTTTATGTCCGTGTTGTTGGTGGCATTGTTGCCCGTTCCAAAGGTCTCACCGACATACTGCCCATCGAGATTGACTGTGAGTTTGTCGAAGATGAACGATGTTCCAACAGCGAACTGGACTTGCGGAATATTGGGAACCTCGTTACCCTGCTGGGCCCCGGTAAAGATGTTCGCCTCGTCTAACTTTGTCGAAGAAACGTCGGTGCGAAATGTCGCGTCGGTAAAAGTCATCGTGAAATACCAGGGATTCTGGAAAGTCCAACGTCGTTGAATACTGGGATCGTAGGTCATTTGGAGTTCGACACCGCGTGACCGGACCTGACCAATATTAGCGGTCTCGCCATCCAGAGTGCCACCAGAGCCAGTGATGGCCGTTATGACCATATCATCGATCTCGGTCCAGAAGCCGATCATTTCAGCACTGAAACCTTTTTCAGGCTTGTTGTAGCGAGTTCCCATCTCATAAGCCATGCTGGTTTCCTCCTCAACGCCCTTGGTTCCGCCGTTTGGATCAGGGGTCGAAAATCCCCGATTGATGCCAAAGAAGGTGTTGGTGGTGTCGGAGAGTCGATAGTCAAAGGAACTGCCTGCGGCCCAAACCCCGTAATTGGTGTCCCGATCGAGACTACTGCCAAAGTCTTGATAATGTTGCCAGAGTTGTTCGTAGCGGGCACCGGGTTTAACCGTCCATTGACCATACTTGATTTCATCCTCGGCATTGAACGCCAAAGCGGTTGTGCTTTGACGCTTGTTGCCAGCTGCACCGGCTGCGCCGCGGGACACGGAGGTGATAGCGCCATTGGCGTCCTGAGTATAATCTTCGTCGATCTGGAAGCGCCGGATTTGATCATAATGATACCGGGCGCCAAAATGGAGCTTATGCTCTGTAGCGCCAACGCTAAGATTGTGAGTCAAATTGCTTTGCAGGCCGTACAAATAATAGTTTCTACTATTGTTTCGTAATCGCCACACACCTGCCCCACCCCCATGCAATAAGGCCGATCCGGTGGTATCTTCCAAACACCTACTGAGAGCCAAACTCGGCGTACGGCATTCGTGGAGTTTTTGCCAGTTTCTGAAAAAGTGGTTGCCATAGGCCGTGGTGACCAGATTGGTATCGCTGTCCAACTCTATGAAATGACGTACATAGGACCGGAAATGTTCCGTGTCGATTTCATCAAACCGGGAAGCAGCTAGACGCTTGAAGGGGGTATTGCGAAAGTTTGCTTCCGTTTGGCCCAGATAAGATTCATTCGCATCCCGATCGTTGTAACCAAACTTGACTTCGAACCGCTGGTATTTGGAGGTATTGGGTTCAAAGGACAATTTGATCATCGGCTCGGTATTTTGCATTCCGGTATCGTCGCCGTTTCGGAAATCAGCTTTGGCATCTATCGTGCGAAAGCCGTTATTGCGGCGGACATAGTTTTCTATAACGTATCCAAAGCGCCCCTTACTTGTTTCCAGAGTATTTCCGAAAATAACATGGTTTCGCATTTCACCGAACGAGCCGAAAAGGGTCTTCGTGTAATATTCTTCAGTTTCCGGGATGGTCGTGGACAAGAAGTTGAGGACACCGGCTGTAGTGTGTGGGCCGTAACGAACCTGGCTGGACCCCTTCAGGATCTCAATCGCGCTCATTCGCCCTGCCGTGGGAGAGTAATACGCCGCTGGCGCGGAGTAGGGAGCGGGGGCAGTGAGAATACCGTCCTCCATAATGGTTACCTTGGCGCTCCGCCCCGCATCAACACCGCGAACACTGATATTGGGAAACAGTCCTTGTCCGTCTTCCTCACGAGTATTAACGCCAGGTATTTTTCTTAAAATACGGTCAAGGTTGTCATAGCTTTGTTTACGAATATCCTGAACATCAATATACGCAGCCGAGGCCGCGATGTCCTTCACATTCTCCTTCGATCCAATAACGTTGACTTCGTCCAAAATCATTTTTTCCACGCTATCTTCGGTAAAGCCAGTTTGAGGCAAAAACAACAAACAAACTACCATGCCTCCCAATAAAAGTTTTCGATACTGTTTCACAACTTTCTCCTTAAAATATTTAGAAAAAAACTGAATATTAAACAAACCTTAATAACTGAAAATGATAATCATTCTAATAATATATCTCTATCTTGTCAATAAAAATGAGATTCATTCTCATATTAATTGCGAAATAGAAAGCTAATCGTTTTAAAACAATAAGTTATGTTTGTCTATTTTGTAAAAGAAGTGGTGGGAAGCAAACCTATTTCTTCTGGGTAAAATCGACTTTCCCATCAAAGTTCCGATCCAGCTCGACTTTAGAGAGTTTACCTCCACTAAAACGCTCCCAGCGATCGGCCTTGCCATCGCCATTGGTGTCATATTCAACTTTTTTAATGGCTTCACTGCCATTTTCGTAATACTGCCACTGGTCCGGTTTGCCTTTTCCCTGGGTATCAAATGCCGTACTCTCAAGTTGACCGTTACCGTTAAATTTACTCCAGCTGTCTATTTTCCCGTCGCCGTTTGCATCGGATTCTATACGAACCAGTTTTTCCTGATTATTATAAAACTGGATCGTTTCAAATGTTCCATCACCGTTGCTATCAAATTCGGCCTTTTCCAATTTCTTATTTGCTCCAAAAATTTCGCGTGAATCAATTTTCCCATCCAATTTGGAGGACTTTTCAATCCGTTCAATATTTCCAGCGGCGTTGTAAAATTGGAAATGATCCATCGCGCCATCCTGATTTTTATCGAACTCAACACGGACGAGTTTTTTATCTCCTTCAAAAATCTCGACTTGATCCACCTTGCCATCGAAGTCCCCATCGTGTTCAATTTTGACCACTTTTCCTTCAGCAGACATGTGTTGCCACTGGTCCACTTTGCCGTCAAAATTGGAATCCATTTCATTGACCTCAGCAAAGCACTGTCCGGACCAAAGCAATCCTGCAATTAAAATAATTGACCAAGATATTTTTTTTGTAAGCATAGCGATTTCCCTGATTACTTTAAATTGATTGGCAGATTAATAATCATTTTTTGATAGTAAAATTAAACGGTAATACAAGTTCTAAAAAATCCTGACCGAGTTCTTCTGGCAGGCCCGGAAAGGGGGCGGCCCGCTTCACGGCATCCATTGCGGCCTTATTTAATTCAGCATAGGACGTTCCGGCGACCAACAACAGATCCTTAATTTTTCCGGATTTCATAACAGTAAACTGAACCGTTACCTGTCCCTCTTTGCCTTCCCGCTTCGCTTTGCGGGGATACTTTTTCCTCGCGGCAATTTTGCGCTGGACTCCACGGCTATATCCTTTCAATGCTCCCTGATCGATGATGTTCGGAACGGGTCTGGGCTCGAACGCTGAGGCAAATTGCTTAGCCTCAGAGGAAATCCGAGCCGACTTTATAGTTGTGGTCCCCTGCTTTTTGCCTGATGCCTTGAAAGGCAGGGGCTTCGCCTTCGGAAGCGAGACCCTTGCTACGGTTGACCTCATCTGGGAGACATGGCTACCCTGATTTTTTTGTGGAATCTCATCGGGTTGAATGGCCCTGGGCTGGAACGATGAAACGGAAACTCTTTGGGTGTCGCGCCGGATCAACCGTCCTCTCCGGGACGAAGGCTGGGTTGTCGCATAAACCTGAACCCGCCTTGGCGCCGAATGGGGTACGCGTATTGCCTGCGCGCTCACAACGACGGACCGGGTCGCTCCAGAATGTTGGGTCACATGCACTGCACTGACGCTTCGTGGTTTAAACGCCTGCGGAACAACGCGCGTGACCTGTCTGACTTCCAGCTTTGTGGGCGGCGTCTGAACATCGGGTACGATCTTCGGCAAAACTCTGGGTTTTAGCAAAACAGCCTGCTCCACCCTCGTCTTTTTAATTTCCCTGATAGGTTTCTTGAGAATCGGTAACTTTCTTTTGACGATTTCCAGCTTGAAAGTTTTGTCAGGCGGAGAGATCAGCCGATCCTGAGACAAAATATAATTTCCAGCAAACATGACAAATATAAAATGCACACCCAGCGACATTATCGTCGAGTAACTTGTCGAATTATTTAGAGAGGATGTCATTTTTTAAATTAAAAAAATTTTATTCGGATTGCATTGCATCAGTCGCCAAAATAAAGTCCACGGCGCCTGCTTGTTTGGCGACATCAATGACATCCCCGAAAAGTTTAAATTCAACTGCTTTGTCCGCCTGAATTTCAACGATCTTTTTTTCCCGATCATGAAGCTCTCCTTGCAACACAGGAAGAAGGGCGTCTAACGAAATAGACTCCCCCTCATATTCAACTTGCCTCTGGGAAGTGATCAGGAGCGTAATATTTTTCTCTGTTTTGAGTTCAGACGACTCCACTTCTGGCAAATCGACTTTTTCCGATTGTTTGAAAGCGGACGAAGTCAGCATGAAAAAAATCAACAAAAGAAAAACGATGTTGATCATGGGCACCAGATCAAGCCGAAACTGTCCCCGTGGCTTAATAGGGACGATAAATGCCTCTTTTGGTCTATTTAACAATAGAAAACCCCTCGGCTCCCGCCAAACGGGAGAGATCCAGAATTCTGGCGAATAATTCGTAGCGAGTTGTTTGTTGCGCTTCGATGACCACTGTTTTATCGATGCGCCCGTTTAATTTCTGTTCAATTGTTTCCTGAAAGCTTTCAATCGAAACCAATTCGTTATTGATTTTGATCTTTTCATCGTTGTTGATTTTTACGATCAAGCTCTCCTCTGTCTGGGCATCCGCGGACTGTCCTTCCGGCAGACTGATGTCCATTCCCTGTCCCTGGATGGCGAAGGTCAACATGAAAAAAATCAACAGTAGGAAAACCACGTCGATCAAGGGAGCCATGTCCAGCTTGGAAATTTTCCTGCGGGGTTTCATTAAAATCATCGGCGTTTTCCATTATTCATTATCTGGAGAGTGCGTAGCTGGGTTGTTAAATCACCCCGTTCTTTTGCATTTTATCCTGGTGTTGATGGTCTTCGTCAAAATGATGAATCAGCAATTGACCGAATTTACTCAACAAAAAAGTCAGGCTCTCGATCTTTCGATCAAAATAATGCAACATCACGGTTACCGGAATGGCGACCGCCAAGCCTGCCGCCGTTGTCAATAACGCCTCCCAAATACCTCCAGCCAGAATACTTGGGTCTACTTGTCCCTTGTACTCTGCAACCTTGTTGAACGCCTGAACCATTCCGACAACTGTTCCCAGCAATCCCATTAGAGGGGAGATCGTGGCGATGACCTCCAGCGTTCTTACATTTTTTCCTAGCTTGTTGACTTCCTCTTGAGCGGTTACGGACAGTTTTTCGGTCAATTTCCAGGTCGGCGTATTTTTGTGATGAACTCCTGCCTCCATGAGGCGGCCTACCGGTCCAGGTGAATTCTTGCAAAACTCCATAGCGTTTTTGGATTGCTTGTCTTCCAGCAGTTCCTTCAAGGCGCCAAAAACCTTGTCCGGATCTTCCTGGCATTTTTTGAAGTAATACAAACGTTCGAAAATGATGGTCAGCGCAATAATGGAACATATTAAGATGGGGAACATAATAAAGCCCCCTTTAGTAATCAAACTGAATGAAGATTCAATTGCGTCTAACATAATTACCTTCCGAAGATTATTTATGATTTATTATTCTGCATCGACTGATAGAACAAACGCCTGCCAATAAAAAACTTTCACTAGGCAAACCAAACACTTGGCGCCATATTCAATCAATTTAATGAAATTGAAAACGATTGTCATTTATATTAGATTTACAGCTGATTGTCAACAAGGAAAACAGGGCCCTTCCGCAATATTATGATTACGTTTATTGAAGGTTTGCAAACCAGAGGGCGAATGGCCTTGTGAGATTTTGGGAGGAAACAGCCTAAAGAATTTCGGATATCCGTAAAAGTGGTTAAAAAAATTGGTAATTCATAATTATCCTGCTCACACCCCTCCTCTTCAGGTCAACCTTGCAACTGACCGGTCGTTTCGATCTATCTTGTTTTTTTCTATTTCAAGCGTCTAAAATGGGATAAATGATTTCTCATTCCTAAAGGTATTTTGTGCGCGACCCCAAACGTATTTTAGAAAAAATTCTCGGTAACGGGCAGAATCTGGATCAGTTTGAACAAACAGGTGAACCGCTTGAACAGTTGGTCAATTTCCTGCGCGATGTGGTGAAGTGTCGCCGGACGAGGCAGTGGATTGCTGATAACTACGGTATTGATATGGCGGTTTCTCCAGAAACGTTTTCCCTTCTACTTGACATTCCCCAGATCAACTTCATCGAAAATTCAAACCGCCTGCTGGAGGTCGAAAGCATCTCCCTCAGGGAAACGAGAAATCCGGGTGATCCCGTCACCGTGGGCAACCTCAATTCTGTTTTGCGAGAGTTCTATCGTAACCTTGAATCCATCCAGGGCCGATTACTGAATGATTATCCCGATCCTTTTTTGACCGGAGAGATGCGTGGGAAATGGGTCGATTCGGTGATGGAGCAGGTCAGTGGATTGAAAAAACTCCACGGCAAATTGACGGGCTATCTCTTTAATCTGGGCAAAGTGAAAACCATTGAACGCGATTTTGCGGAGCGGTTTCCTGCTTCGATCAAGGCTCACCCTTTACGCAGGACCTGGCCGACGGTTGAAAGGGAACTGGAGTTTTACCGAAAATGCAATGACATGAACGAACGCTGGAAGGCTATCGATTTTGACTTGTTCCAGGTTATTCGCGAGGATGGTCTTTCCAATTTGCGGGAGAATGTTCAGGAGATGGGCAATTTGTTGTGGAAGCTTGTATACAACCGCAAACCTGTGGAGCGATGTCTGGACAGAATAGGAATCGAATTCACCGATACGCGAAGCGTCTTTGATGCCGACCGGATAAAGCTGAGTAATATTTAACAGAGCCCCCCCAAATGGTCCTTCTGACCTCAACGTGTCACCCTGAGCCAGTGGTATTTGACCTTTGCACTGGTTACCCAGCACAGACCTTCTTGCCCAAAGGGTATGCCGAAGGATGAGTGCTTTACCGCTTAGCGCGGCACAGGCTCAGCGGCACTTTTCTAGTCTGTCCGGCAGATTTAATCAGCCTATGCTTTGACCTGGAAGCCTTCGACTTTGTCGAGAAGCAGATGTTTCAGGTTGGTCTTTTCCTGTGCTTTGCGGAGCGCTTCTTTACCTTCTTCTTTGATCTTGTTCAATCGTATATCGAGTCGGGTCAGGTTGCTGAACAGCGGTAAAAATTTGGCCAGATATATGGCGCCCTCGTCCGTGATATCGTTGTCGGATATGTTCAGATTCTGCAGGCTCAAAAGATTGTCAGATACCGCGATATATTTAACCCCCTCGTTACCGATCTGATTATAAAACAGGTTAAGCGAGGTCAGGTTCACCAGCACTTTGGACTGGGCCAGCCATCTAACTCCCTGAGGTCCCATGAGGTTGGTGCCCATGGCCAGCGAAGTCAATTCGCTGAGAAACTCGAATCTCGAGATGTCCTTGGCACCGTATTCCTTAACGTAACCCGCTGTTATGTCGAGTGTTTTTTCGTCCTTGCTCAGATTGGCCCGAACCAGTTGCTCCGTTTCGGACATAGATTTGGTATAACCCTTAGCTTCCTTGTTGCCTTCATAATGCATGGTATTGCTTCTCCACAGGTTCCTTATATTTTTGGATGATGCCATTATACATTTCATTAGCCGTTTGAGCAATAAAGTAACACAAGTGCGCGATAGAGTCGCCTCTTTAGAAGTGTCGACTGGATGCGGAAAATTGTCTCTGGAAGGAGAGATTTTCTTGCTTTTGCCGGGAAATCTTTTATGATTGGGGGCATTCGAAGCGGTAATAGTAACTGGACAGTAAAGGAGTTGATGGGATGGGCAAATTATACCAATCTGACCTGGAAATGAGCTTGGGAAACAATGTCATCGTTACGCAGATGACGCAGGCGATTAACTGGGCGAGGAAATATTCTTTTTTTATCTATCCATTCATCACCGCATGTTGTGGGATGGAGTTTATGTCCGTGGCGGGTCCCCGATACGATCTAGATCGTTTTGGCGCCGCGTTCCCACGGTTTTCGCCGCGTCAGGCTGACCTGCTTCTGGTAGTGGGTACCATCAGTCACAAGCAGGCGCCCATTTTACTGAAAGTCTATAATCAGATGACAGAGCCTAAATGGGTGGTCGCTTATGGTGTCTGCACAGTTTCTGGCGGATTCTACGACAATTACACAACGGTGATGGGTATAGATACTATCATCCCGGTGGATCTTTATATTCCGGGTTGTCCGCCACGTCCGGAAATGGTGATCGATGGATTGATAAATCTTCAGCAGAAAGTTCAGAAAGAGACGTTGCAGGATCATGTGAAAGGCCCCGCGCCTATCACCCCCGCCTCTCGCCTGTAATATCCAGAATTTTTCCAAAAGCCCCGGTTTCTGTCTTAATGAGACAGGAACCGGGGCTTTTTAAATTGGTCTGTCATGTAGTTTTGTGTTCAGGGGGAAGAGGGGGTTCTCCCGATTAATTTTTGCGCCGCTTCCCTTTCGATTTTGCTGAGACCTTTATAGTCGATCATTTTCTGGATGCCTTCGATTTTTGACACAATGTAATTATCGAATTCTTCTTTTTCCTTCACTTGCAGAATAATTTCTCCTTCCTGCTTAACAAAACGCTTTTTTAGAAACTCGAAATAGAGTGTCAGCCGGGTAATGGGGTCTGTCACTTTTAAACTATGCTGAATGAATAGCAGGGCTTCTTTTTTTCGGTTCACTTTATAACCCAGGCGCGTGTTATCCGTTTTATTCATCTGTAGTTCGAACAGCTCAAACGCTTTCTTCCGGGTTTCCGGTGACACGGTGGGGGTTGGGATCGGCAGGTGCTTGGCGGCTACAATTTCCAAGAGGAGAGCGGGGTTCCCCGCCTGTTCGCTCAGATAGGCGGCTTCTCTTGAGTGCTCGCGGTTCAATCGGGTGACTTCTTTTAACAGCGGTTTCATTTTTTCTATCGCTTGTCGCAGTTGTTCAAGTCGCTCTGCATCGAAAGGAGATAGAAACCACTGTGTTTCACGGGGGATATTAAATTGTTCTCGCACTGGTCGGGCGTAAAAGCCATTGAGAATTTTTGACAGGTCGTCGATGAAAAATGTTTCTACGACATCCTCGAAGTAAGGGAAATTTAAAATCAAAAAACGCGGATCGGAAATAATGTTGAGTCCATAGGCTTCCAGTTCGTTGACTGGGCCGATAAATTTTTGCGTCAGGTGAAGAGATTCATGAAGGTGCGTGGCTTCCTGGTATGCTTTGTCATCAATTAAAATGGCGGCGGGCGAAATGCGGATGGTGTCGAATGTGGCGTGGGCCAGTTGCTGTGGGGCGAGCAGGGCATCGGACCAGGATTGGATGATGTACTGACGAAGCGGTATGATCGTCAGTTCAGGTTGTATCGTTTTGAGCCGTTTAAGAACTCTGCGCATTCGCTTGGCAGCTTTAAGGTGAAGTGATTTCCCTTCATGGCAATTGGCGCATCCGAGTGAATGGAATCCGGGAATTGAAAACACAACAGGTTCTTCATTCTGGTTCAGCGCAATAGAGATATCGAACGTATCGGTGGGCGGGTTGTCTTCTGCAAGGGGCTGGGGAAGGTGGGGTTGAATGAGTCGGTTTAGTTCTCCCACATCGGTACTGGCTGAAACGCCATGGGCAAACAGGGTGCAAAAAATCATCGCGCAGGAAACTATGAGTTGTCCCTGGATGAGGAGCCTCAAAATTATTTATCCAGAACGTTCAAGCGTTGCCAGACACTGATTACTTTGCGACCGTTGCGGTCCTCTTTGAGTCCGTCCCAAACTGCGAAGGCGATCAGGCTGGGTTCCCTGCGAGTTAAATCGGCATCCCATTTCCCTGTTTTTGGCATATCGCGTAGGAACACAACCGTCCACACACCATCCTTCCATTCGCCAAAGCCTTCTACATTCTGTTTGTCAGCAGGTTGGGGGGTCACCGTGCCGAATCCCTCGGCGTTGAGTTCTTCCACAGCGTTATCTCCGGTACTGTTAAGTCGGAAGACCGGGTTTGACATGACGCCGCCAAAAATAAGCGCGTCCATATCGACACCCCCGGTGGAGTATTCCATATCCGACTCGGCTTCAAGTGTTTCTTCAAGGCCGGATTTCCAGTGCCAGATGTTTACGGGTTTTCCACGATTACCCATTCCAAAGAAAGGTTCGTTGTGACCGTGAGTGTGCAGGGTGACCTCACCAAGGGCAAGCTGGACAGCCACGCCGTCGCGGAAAACATCCTGGGTCAATTCAGAAAACGCGTTTTTGGTCGGATCCTCCCATTTTAGCCGGATGGCGAGTTGTTCGCCGTTATTGACGGAAGCGAAGTTGATAACTTCTATAGCATCACGTCGTGCCGAGAGAGGCCGCAACACCAGATTGGTTGTTTTGACTCCATCCCAGATAGGGCTGTTAACATCGGTGTTCAATTCGAAGTCCTTGCGGAAGGAATAGACATCTGTTTCAAATTCACCTTTTTTAGCTTCTTTGGTGAACCGTGAGCGGATGTAGTGAACCAATGCCCAAAGGTCGTTTTCCGGTAGATGCGAGTACGCGCCCATCGGGGTGCCATCGAGACCTGAACTCAGAGTCCGAAAGATGTCCACCGCTTCGAATCCGGCTTTGTAATAAGCAGGGGCGGTAATATCGTGAACGAAGACAGCGTGTTTCCATGCATCAAATAATGAATCCGCCAGTTCGCCATCACCGCGTAATGATTCCCCGTGACAGTTAACGCATTTATGTTTGGTGAAAAGATCCTTGCCTTTGGCTATTAGTTCAGGCCTTGCAGGCGGGGGATCGTTTTCAGTGATTTTTTCTCCCTGAGGTTCCTTGCTGAAACGCGGGGAGAAGTTTTTGATCAGATTAATGAGTGCCCATGTGTCCTGGGGTGTTAAAGCATCACCCCAGGCAGGCATTGAAGTTCCCGGAACGCCTTTAACAATGGTTCGGTACAGGTCTTCATCTCTGGGTAAAGAACCCGTTGGGGTAGAACGGAATTTAAAAATACCCCTGCGAAAATCCCTCGGCCAGGGATAAAGATACTCCACTGCGGCGCCACCACCATTGCCGTCTTTTCCATGGCAGAAGACACACATATGGAGGTATATGTTGCGTCCTCTGGCAAGCAGGCCTTCGGTCTGTTCCATTTCAGGTTTAGATGCACCTAAATCGCCGTGAGCTCCTCGAGTGCGAAACAAATCGCCTTCACCACCGTCATCACCATGATGATGTTCCATGGGTTTTTCGTTAACGCGGTATTCGCTACCCGGAGCTTTACTACTATGGTGCTCATGTTCGCCTTGTGGCAGAGCGGATTCCGGAAAGATCGCTAGGGTTAGTAGCAGGACTGATGTACGGACAAAAAAGTTTGCAGGCCAACTCAGGCCGGTTGATGATCGGCAGAACAGTTTCATGCAGGTACCTCTGGGGTCAGGGCGGTCCACTTGAGTTTCTTCCAGTTGACAAGAAGAATTATGGATCGCCATGCAGGTTAATTTAAGGGTAAAATTCTTCTAACCTCCTCGACAGACGTTAAGATGCCTAATACGTCACTTTAGATTTTAATTAGAGGGACGAAGCATGGGCGCGATCTAGAATATTTTAGCGAATAAAGTGTTTATTAGTCAGTGGGTTTTCCCCTAACCATTTTAACACCCTGGTCCAGGTCCCCCATTTCTTTGAGATTGAAATAGTCTTCTTTGAATCCGAGTCCAAAATACCATGCGTTGTCTAGTCCCCTTTCGGTATTGGTCCACAGGTAATAACTGCCACCGTTTATAAACGCACTGGGTAACCCGATTCTTTCATTGTCCTTACTTTTTATGGGACGCGATGGATCGTATAGAGACTTCAATTCCGTTAGTGTGGGGAGCCTCCAGTCATCAAACCCGGCGAACTTTTCAGAGTTTTTAGAAGCAACATACTCCAGCGCCTCATACCAGTTCATTCCTTTTTTAAGTTCATGATATGAGTCGGCCTGTTGCCATATCAGCCCCGATTTCAGGTCCCGCACCGTTCCATTGCCAGTGTCAACATAATTGGCGGCCCGGGCGGTGTTGAGATGAATCATTCCCGCTACCATCATAATAGGGAGCAGTGCTATTGTTTTTTTTATTCGACCCCACAGTATTTTTTGTGTGGCGTGAGAATTATTTTTTGTGAGTGTTCGATTTCGCATGTGATATCTCAGAAATAATTTCCGACCATTATGAGTAGTATGATTATACAAAATATGCACCACCAAATGCTACTGACAGTATTCCGATGATATAAACCTGTTTGCAAAAGAGGGGATTCCAGTTTAGAATCTGGTCTGTCTTCATAAAACAACGTGTTAACGCTCCAGGCGTCAAAACTCCAGGGAGAACTTGAAATAGATAATTTAATACAGTTCCTTATTGATTTTGCAGGCACCCTGCCGCCTTTGCTTCAGTTGCTACTCGGAATGTTCGTGACTTTTGGCATATTCAAGTGCCTGATCACTATCATCGACTTTATCGAAGATAAACGAGAAGGGAAATAGCAGTTTTCAGCCAGATAAAGAAAATCCCGCCAGAATAGTTGTCAAAATCCTTATAGAAAAAAACAAAAAAAGACCCCGCTCGTTAGAGCGAGGTCCTTTATGTGACTGGGGGCTTCCGTGGGCTCCTGTCAGCAGGAACTTTCGGAAGCTCCCTTTATTAAATTACTAGACAAAGGATCACCTCCTTTCATCCAGGGGGACCACATACACGCTTGAGACTCCCCTGGCGTCTGCAGGCGTGCGTTTCCTCGACATGTTGAAGCAATTTCCACGAAATGTCAAAGGGGTAATGATTTGTTATCAGCCGGTTCTAAACCGCTTTAATTTTTAAGGGGAGTTGTGAAGTTTTAACTAGCGAACAGTGGCATCACGCTGGTGCTTGATCACTCGTCAGGACACGGTTTATTTCCTGCTCAAGAACATCAAAAGAAACGGGTTTGGCAAGGTAGCCGTTCGCACCTCCTTCTAAAGTTGTCCGTATGATTGTTGGATCTGGTTTCCGCATGATCATAAGAAAAGGAATGTTTTGTAAAACAGGATCTTTTCGGGTTTTAAGTAGGAGCTAGAGACCTATGGATTGTGTCTTGCCAATATTCAAGATAATCAGGCTGATCTGGTTTTTATTAAGAATATGTAGCGCGCGTCTCAGGTTTTCAGCAAAAAAATGTTGCTGTAACCGCCGGACTTGAATTTGGATTTAAGATTTCTCCTTAGGAGAGGATTTTCGTCCATAAGTAAAATTCCTAAATCGAGGCTGAAAGTTTTGTCGGTCATCTGTGGAATGGCACTCATTTTTATAAAGCAATAATGAGATCCTTACACATTTATATTACAAATTGATGTGAGTATTATCACAGTTGTGTGTCAATTTCAGGGGAAGTCATGGCCGATCTTCGACCATGAGAATACTGGAGAGGCAAGGAAAGGGGGGGCGTGTGCGCAGATTTTCCGCTTCGAGCGGTTTTTGGGTGATTTATTTGGCTTTTTCCAGACAGTCGGTTTCCAGTTCCTTGCTTACGATGTTATTGCATTTTTTGGGGTCAGCCTGAACTACGGCAAAGCAATATGACTGGCTGTCTCGGTTAACGATCAATGTGCAATAGTAGGTGCTGTGGTCTTTGTGCATGAATCGATTAACGGGATCTTTTATTGGATTTAATGCCAGGCAAAGATTGCGTCGGTCATTGACAGAAATTTTCCCACTGGATTTTGCGGCAACGGATTCGCCGGGGCGTTTTGCTCTGGCGTCACTTGTTTCTGTGTCACATACTTTTGGGTCAGGAACATCTACGGCTTCCAGGGTTGGCAGAAAACTAATCAGGCTTAGAAATAGAATTGCCAATCCGGCGCAAGCTAATTTCCTCATCTTTTCTCCTCCAATTAGGGGGCGTAAGCAATAAAGTTCACGCCAGTCTTTTTTACGACACAAGCATTTTGGAAGGATAAACCATTTTTAGGAAAAATCCAATGACCATTTCCTCATATGATTGAGGAGGAAGATTGTTTTGCCGCATTATGACTGAATTTTTGCCCTTTTTGAGGGGCGTTAACTAGTCATGAACCTTATTTAAAATCAAGAACCGCTCGTGAAATTCATGTTTACGCTGAAAACGAGGTTGTAAAGGAATATTCGGATTGAGCGGTGGCATAAATGAGCAGGGTGGAAGCCAAAATCACCGTCATGGAAGATTTGATGGATTCTATGCTGAATTTGTTTTTACTCGATCTCTATTTTATTGGCAAAGAGGTTTGTTGTCGGGGCATTCTTCTAGAATCTCGGCAAGGGTTGTGTCCCCGAAAGTGTTGATCAGCGCTTCGATGGACAGATTGATCCTTGTATGCAGAGGACAAAGGTTGGTCCCGTGGTTTTCCAGTTTCAGGGGACACTCTTTGATTGAGTTGATCGGATCGATCGCATTAATGACTTCCAGAAGAGTCAGGGAGTCTGACTTTTTGGCCAAGCTGAACCCACCATGAAGTCCTCTTTGTGAATTCAAAATTCCTGCTCGGCCCAGACTTTGTAGCACCTTGGAAAGATAGCTTTCTGGAACTTGCGTTCGGGCTGCTATTTCCTGAGTGGTGAGAGGTTTTTCGGCTGGAGCGGCAAGATACACCACAGCACGCAAAGCGTATTCTGCTGTTTGGGAAATCATGGGCTAGTCTTTGTCGGTTAAAAAATGGATAAAAAGATCTTGACATCTAATGCTATCAGAAATAGAATCAAATTAAAAGTAGATATGAGAGTCTTTATATCTGCTTAATGCCCCGGTGGCTGAGAGTGCCTTTATTTTAAACAGCTTAAGTCTTTTTAGGATTTTTCTATGAGTGAACTTAGCGAAGGAAGCACAATCAACGAATGGGTCAAGGATGAGATAAGCCGAACCAACATATTCCAGGAACTGGAAATCGACTTCTGTTGCGGTGGGCATCAGACTTTACAAGATGCCTGTCAGGAAAAAGGTTTGAATCTGAACGATGTGGTACAGAGATTAAAAAAAACGGGAGATGAAGATCTAGGTGAAACTGTCGCCGATTGGACAACCGTTTCACCAAAGGAGTTGGTTGACCACTTGGAATCGACGCATCACGCTTATTTGAAGCAGGCGATTCCAGTGTTAAACGAATTGATAGAAAAGGTTGTCCAGGCACATGGGACGCGTCATCCTGAACTTATTCAGGTGCAACGGGAAGCCATTAATATGTTCAATGATCTTGAATCGCATTTGTTAAAGGAGGAAAGAATACTATTTCCGATGATACGCAGTGCTGGCTACACAGTTCCCGCTAGAGAGTACCATTGCACTAATTTTCAGGGACCCATCCATGTTATGCGGGCAGAGCACAATCAGGCAAACCGGTCTCTAGATAACGTTCGTAAATTTACGGACAATTATAAAATGCCTGCTGATGGTTGCTCGTCTTACGCTTTGATGTTGGAAAAAATGAAGGAATTTGAAATGGACCTGCATGTACATGTTCACAAAGAAAATAATATCCTGTTTCCGAGTGTATTGAAAACAGAGGGAAGTGATCGAGTGGCATAAAAGAAAAAAAATGAACTGAATTGATTTGAGTTGCTGGGTGACTTGAGTCACTGGTCCTGTTTTTTTTCGGCAGGGTCAATATAAAAACGGTTTTTCCCTCAAGATTGCTCTAAGCGATGATCGTGCCGGAATGATCTTCTGCAATTTTTCGGCAAATAGTCAAGCCCATTCCTGTTCCGTTGTATCCATCTTTTGGATTGAGTTTTTCGAAAGGTTTGAAGGTTTTTTCTATGCCTATCCCATTG
>Ga0208639_1000642_pt1 | contig 25948 bp, 23 predicted proteins | sample ETNtaG_33_FD_185772 | JGI IMG/M metagenome (GOLD analysis project Ga0208639, IMG submission 185772) | Marine microbial and viral communities from oxygen minimum zone, Eastern Pacific Ocean - ETNP201310SV76 (SPAdes) (version 2) | ecosystem: Environmental > Aquatic > Marine > Oceanic ...
CAGGTGGGAAGAGGATGTCAGCGTTCACGGTGTTCTCACCACAGTCGTATTTAAATTCTTCTCCGGCTTTTGATGTGATGGATCGGATGTCACCACAGGTGTAATAGTATAGTTTCTCTCCTGTGAGTACATGGACATGGTCCATGTATGTCCCGATGAACTCTCCCTGGACCTCTTGTCCGTTGGTCAGCTCGATCTGGACGGTGCCATCTCCAAGCATGAGGGACAGCGTCATCATGTGAATGAGTATAAGATGTCTAGCCACGGGCCCTCCCGGATATATCGATCTTAATGGGTTTATAAAACGTCCTGTAGCCGACAAGGGTCGCCAGTCCCGCCCCAAGAGTGGACGTGACTCCTTTCATGGCCGCATCAGGGTCTGAATGGCCAAGGATGATCCCCAAGTATCCCGCTAGGCCCCCAAGAGCACCCAGACCAAATACCATGGCCATTTCTTTCATCTCAGGGTCAACAAAAACGTGATCGATCCCTGAATGGTCATAGGAGACAGGTGACCCAAGCTCGGAAATGATGATACTCTTCTCTGTCACATCCAGCAGGACCCCCTGGCCATACCTTGAGTTTGAATCCACAAAGTGGATGGACCTACCCGAGTGGTCTCGCTTCAGGTTCTCAAGCCGAATGTCTCGAACGACCCGCAGGTTAGAGGTAGGCTGGCCCGCCAGCACGGCACAGCTTAGCAGGGCGATCGATAGGATCTTATTCATATGATGTTCCCAGATCCAGTGAGCTAGAACTCAAAGAACTCCCAGTAAAAATCTATGTAAGGCTGTTGAAAGTGTATCCCAACACGGAAATTGTCGTTGACGGCGTAGAGCATGCCAAAATCAAAATCGATCATGCTGGCGTCGCCCCTAGGCGAGTCGAGGGAAAAACTGGGCGAGTCATCTAATCCAAAATAATCATCTACGGTCTGAGAGAGCTTTAGTGTCTTGTAGCCGTTGTCGATCCAGGCGGAGCCCACGAACTTCAAATTTGTCCTCAGATCGTATTCCAGCGACAGCCAGCACCTGAACGGAACCTTGTATTTACCCTCGCCGCTCCAGCTTATATCAAATATCGAATCTGCGTCTGCTGTTTCCTGTGCATATAGAGTGATCTCATCTTTCCTCCACGTGTCACGGTTCATAAAAGCATTGCTGACCTTAGCGCCCGCAGACCACCCCATTTTACCTCGACCTGTTGGGTTGACACTTCTAGATGAGAAAACAAGATAGGTTTCTGCATAAAGAATATTGTCCACTTTGTCTTTAAGTATATCCCCAGCATTAAATTCGCTCTCTTCTAGAGTCTTTTCATATCCACTTTCATTGTTTGTGAGGGTTATCGCATGAGAATATTTTGCTATGATACTGTTTATACTGTAGGCGCGGTGCAGGCCGAACCCAAGGGTCGCGGCAACCTCTTTCTCCGCTGATTTTCGATGATAGAACCGCATCCGAGGATGAAAGTTCAGATCTCCACTAAAATTTGAACCGAATTTTGTTGTGACCATGAAATTATCCGTGAGGCCATATCCCACGGAAAGGCCGCTCAGGTAGAACGTGTTGCCGGCAAGGGGGAAGGCCGTTGGATCCATGAAGATGTGTATGAGTTGTGCCGCGCCCTGGTAGAACTTTCTCTTTTCCTCATATTGACGGTCCAAGACGCCTCCGTGGTAGCGCTTCATGGTTCGGATGTCCCTCTTTTGAACGATCGCGTCACCGAAGGCTGTGCGGATGATGAACTCTTCCACCGTCTCGCCGAGCACGACGCCCTTGAACAGCTCGCCCTTCTTGTTGGTGATGTCTGCCGTCTCTGACAGAAACTGATCTGAGGGAATATTGAAGGTACCGCTGGCTGTCTTCAGCACCACAAGGTCATCCTCAACGGACAGGATCTCACCATCCCGAATGGTTCCGTCGCGCAGATGAAAGAGTTTCTTCATGCCAGGCTCCAGCAGGGACGCTGTCTCCAGGTCCTTATTTGTGTTTGCAGGGGCTCGCCTCACCTCGATACCGGCCTGTAGGGCCCTGATGACCTCCGCCCCCTCGGTGCGGGTGAGGTTGTTAATTTGTTTCCCGTATGACTCAGTCAGGTAGGACTCCAGGTCCTTGGTGGAGTAGCCGTTGGATTGGGCCAGGGACAATATCGCCGATCTCTGGCCAGGGAGGATCGTACCATCCTGGGCCATCAAAGAAGCGGTCAAAAAGACCAGTGCAAGGTATCTATTCAGTCTCATCATCATGTTTCCTCATTTTCTAATTTTTGTTGTGCATTAATTAATTATTACTTAAGTTAAGTTAACGTTTGATTAAGTAACAAGCATTATTTAGTAAAAATAATATACCCAATGGAAAAAGCTTCAGAAATAATTAAAGACCTCATGTCTCAAAAAGCGTTCAGGCGCAAGCGGGATGTTGCTGAGTTCTTTGGTGTTTCACCTCAGGCCCTGAGCATCTGGATCGCCAAGGGCAAGATCCCACCCAAGCATCTACTCAAACTAACTAAAGAGAACACCATGATGGAAAGTTCAAAGAATACCCCAGCCCCGACCAGGACGCACCCGGAGCAGGATGAATCAAAAACGGTCATAGACTATCTCATGCGGGAGAACGTTGCCCTGAAGCAAGAGAACGAATCACTGCGGGCTGAGGTGGTGCAGGTCAAGACATCACCGAACTCTGGGAGCTTGTTGGATAAGATCGTGGCGGATTCATTGTTGATCTGCGGCCGCGTGTCCGATGGTATCATAACGCAAGCCGACGGCAGGTGCGAGGAGATCCTGGGATATGACGCTGATCAACTGGTGGGATGTCGCTATGACGAGGAGGAGTGGATACACCCCGATGAGCTGTCACACCTGAGGAAGGTCCAGGAAAAATTGAAGGAATCACAGACCATGACCGAGGCTCGGTACAGTGCCATACAGCGCTGGAAGCACGGCAAGACCGGCGACTATGTCATGCTCAGCGTGAACTGGGACCTGAGCATCGATGACGACACGGCCATCGTGGTCTGTAAGCCCATTGATGGTTTTATCAATGAGAGAGGGGTCTTTAATTAGTCAGGTGATAGTGAGACCACTCTAGGTCGTCAAATGGGCAGGCAGACATCCACAACTGTCATGATCCTATAGTGACCCCATAAATAAATTAAAGAGCCTCCCATAAGAGGCTTTTTTGTTTTTAAGACGAAAAGTAATTTATGATGTGCATTTAGCAGCAAAGGTCGCCAATACGATATGAAACCCCGAGTCAGATTTGCTCCCAGTCCCACTGGCCAGTTGCACCTGGGCGGCGCTAGGACGGCATTGTCAAACTTCTTGTTCACAAAGAGCCAAGGCGGAAGCTTCCTGGTCAGGATCGAGGACACCGACCTAGAACGATCAAAGACCGAGCACACAGACCAGATCTGTGACTCTCTCAAGTGGCTCGGCCTTCATTGGGATGAGGAGATGGCCTACCAATCAGAGAATGGCTCATCCTACGAGAAAGGACTCGACAGCCTGCTGGAATCGGGCAAGGCCTACCGGTGCTTTGCATCAAAAGAGGAGCTGGATGATATCCGCGAGGGCTCCGATTCGTTTCACTATCCTGGTATTTGGAGAGATAGGCAAGAGAAGGAGATCCAGAGGGAGATCGATGAGGGGACACCTTTCACCATCAGATTGAGGACCCCGCAGACCGGGAACACAGAGTTCAATGACCTCATCTACGGCAGTATAACGGTCTCCAACACTGAGATAGATGATTTCATTATCGCAAGGTCTGATGGCAGCCCTGTCTATAACTTCACCAATGTGATCGACGACCAGGCCATGGGGATCACCCACGTGATCCGTGGTGAGGATCACGTGTCAAACACCTCCAAGCAGATCCTCATCTATGAGGCATTGGGGCATGACACACCAGAATTTGCTCATCTGCCCATGATCTTGGGAGAGGACAAGAAGAGATTGAGCAAGCGCCACGGCGCCACTGGCGTTGACGAATACAGAAGATCGGGCTATCAGCCAGGTGCCCTGTTGAATTACTTGGCGCTTCTGGGTTGGAATCCTGGTACGGAAGAAGAGATATTCGATCTAGATGAACTCGTAAATAAGTTCGATCTCGGAAAGGTCCAAAAGAAATCAGCCGTATTCGACCACAAGAAATTCAATTGGGTCAGCTCTCAACATCTCATGGCACAGGACAGCTCCGATCTGCTTGAGAATGTGATTGAGATGGACCCTCGATGGGGAGAGGACCACGATCGATCTCTGATGATGATAGATCTCATGAAGCCACGGTCAAATTCATTGGTCGATCTCATTGACCGGTCAGGCTATTTATTTAGCAAGCCAGAAGAATTCAATGAGGCTGAACTAGCGAAGGTCTGGAAGGAGGACACGCCCGGTATCATGAAAGATCTAGGAACGAGGCTTGAGCCCATAAGCGATTGGGCATCGAGCAAACTGGAATCCAGGTTCAAGGAGTTCATGGAAGAGACGGGGCTGGGATTTGGCAGGGTCATGAGGCCCCTCAGGCTTGCACTGTGTGGCAGTCTCCAGGGACCGTCACTGTTTGAGATAATGGAACTGCTAGGGAAAGATGAGTCATTGAATCGTATAAATTACGCAATAAGTGAGTTTTAAATAATGAGTGAAAGTAATACTGAAATAAAGAATTTCATACAGAAGATCATCGATGATGATAATGATTCAGGGAAATGGGATGGTCGAGTCCACACCCGTTTTCCCCCTGAGCCGAATGGATATCTTCACATAGGTCACGCCAAGTCCATCTGCCTGAACTTTGGGATCGCAGAGAGGAACAACGGTGAATGCAACCTGAGGTTCGATGACACCAATCCGCTGAAGGAGGAAGACGAATATGTGAGGTCGATCATTGAAGATGTCAAGTGGCTGGGGTTTGACTGGGAGGACCGTTTGTATTTTGCCTCGGATTATTTTGATCAGATGTACGAGCACGCGGTGACCCTGATCAACGAGGGCAGGGCCTTTGTGTGCGATCAGACGAGCGAGGAGATAAAGAATTGTCGAGGGACGCTGACCGAGGCCGGGAAGGAGAGCCCGTTCAGGTCAAGGAGCAGCGAGGAAAGCCTGGACCTGTTTGAACGAATGAAAAGCGGCGAATTTGAGGATGGATCAAAGACCCTGAGAGCGAAGATAGACATGTCCCACCCCAATCTCAATATGCGAGACCCTGTCATATACAGGATACTGCACTCAGACCACCACAGGACCGGTGACAGGTGGTGCATCTACCCGATGTACGACTGGGCCCACGGTCTTGAGGACTCGATCGAGAGGATCACCCACTCCATATGCACCCTTGAGTTCGAGGACCACAGGCCGCTGTATGATTGGTACCTTGACCGATTGGATGCCTATCACCCTCAGCAGATCGAGTTTGCGCGATTGAATCTCAATTTCACCGTTATGAGCAAGCGAAAACTGAAGCAGCTGGTGGATGAGGGAGTCGTTGATGGGTGGGACGATCCGAGGATGCCCACCATATCAGGATTGAGGAGGAGGGGCTACACCCCTAGCTCCATAAGGAATTTTGCTGAACAAGTGGGTGTGACCAAACGCGATTCTGTCATAGATGTCGTACGACTCGAGAACTCTCTCAGGGAGGAGCTGAATAAAAATGCACACCGTGTGATGGGGGTCCTCGACCCATTGAAGGTGGTCATAACCAATTATCCAGACGGTAAGAAAGAGTCACTTGATGCTGTCAATAACCCCGAGGACCCGGGTGCCGGGACTCGAGACGTACCCTTCTCAAAGGAGATATATATCGAGAGGAATGACTTCATGGAGGACCCTCCTAGAAAGTTCTTTCGTCTTGGTCCAGGGAGGGAGGTGAGGCTCAGATATGCTTATTTCATCACCTGCACCGATGTGATCAAGGATGGGGACGGGAATGTCACGGAGATCCGCTGTACCTATGACCCTGAGACAAGGGGGGGCAATGCCCCTGATGGAAGAAAGGTAAGGGGAACGATACACTGGGTGAGCGTCAGCGACGCGGTTGACGCGGAGGTTCGCATATACGACCGCCTTTTCAATAAGGCCGATCCCGAGGAAGGAGGAGATTTTCTCAGTGCATTGAACCCAGACTCCTGCATGGTCAAAGCCGCAAAGTTAGAGCCATGCCTGAGCGAACCCGGAGGTGAGACATACCAGTTCGAGCGATTGGGATATTTTAAGAAAGATGAGAAATTATCAAAGAATGGTGATGTGTTCATCAGGGTCGTGTCTCTTCGGGACTCGTGGGCAAGGTTCATAAAGCAGAACAGGACTTGATCGTATGTCTAATTTGCGTTGGATTAGTCCAATGATTAACCCTAATTTGAGTCAATGAAACCTTTGATACGGATGCGCAAAGTCCTCTGTCTACTCTTCCTATCATCCTTGGTCTATTCAAAGGAGCCCTACGCGTACGTCTATCTTCTGCCTTTTGACAATATCCAGAATGACCCCGCTGTTGAATGGATCGCGACTGGACTTAGTGACATGGCTCGTGAAGAGATAAAGAATGTCTATGGAGTCAGGGTCAAGACCAAGGAAGACCTTGAGACAATAATGAATGATCGTTCCCTGATGCTCAAGCAGCCGCGTGGATCACGGAATCTTCTGGTATTGGGAAAGTATAATCGTCAACTGGACAAGGTCCATGTGACCATCCAAGTTGTTGATGTTGCGAACTGGGAGGAGATCGCAAAGACACAGGTCACAGAGGTCTATACCCAGGTGCCAGACCTCAATAAGGCCGTAGGATCCTCTGTATTGGCAATGATAAGACCCTTTCTCCCTTCAATGCCAAAGGCAAAGATATCGCCCTATCCAAAATACGCTGAAAAGCCTGTAGCCAAACAACGCCACCCTGTCTCCACGCAAGCGGAGAGGATTGCCTCAACCCTTGACCAACAGATCGCAGAGCTCGAGGCCTCCATGGAATTTCTTCTTGGGGCAAACGCTAGGAAGAAGGAGAGAGTAAAGAAAGAGGTCTCTCGCTTTGACTCAGGCGAGTGGTCCATGGACTTTGATGTGGATCGCAAGATGGGTGAGAATCCTGAGAATGCTGGCAATACTCAACTCTTGTCCTCTGTACTGGATCAATTGCTTACAAATCCCTATGATATAGAATTGCAACGCCCTGAGTTTGAGTATCACCAGGATGATGAGCAGTACATGACCGTGCGCTTTCCCGTAGTGTACAAGCTGAAGGATAAGATCCTCAAGGATATGCTTACAGGTCTACCGTACACGGGCCTTGAGCAGGACGGGTCTCTCACGGTCTTTTATTTTGACAGAACAACATTTAACTTTCCCAACCACCATGTCGAGGCAATAAAATCTGGATCATATCGTAATGTTCCCATTCTCAGGATCTTTGATAAGAACCGTAATACGCTCATCGTAGTGGCCGATACTCCTGAGAAATACTGGCATTCAAGAAACAGTAGTAGGGTACTGTACGTTCCGCAACATCAATTCTCGCCACTGATCGATTTCTCCGTTGGTGGGTGGTCTATACAGGTGGCGATGGAGACCGTGGACATACAGGCCGTGTATGAATTCATTCTGCCAGTCAGTGAGGTCGAGTCTTTGAGTAACGTTAGCCTGAAATTCGTCAATGAGAATGACCTCAGATCGTTTCTGGACCCGATCCTCTAATTAAATTTTGGTGATAGCAGTTAGCAGAATGCCTACTTCCAGTTCATTTGGACCAGCGTTAAAGATTCTTTTGGTGATCCTCATGACACTTCATCTCATTTTCGCAGAGGATGTTAGCTCTGGTAGCACGATCCCAAACATCAAGATACGCTTGCTTGATGGCTCATCCACAACGCTACACGAATTGACTGAGGATGGTCCTCTCATGATCGATTTTTGGGCCACCTGGTGCATGCCCTGCAAAAAGGTCATGAGGTTCTTGGATGAATACCACCAAGATTATTCGAACGATAATTTCAAAGTGCTTATGATCAACACGGACTCACCACGCTCACTGGGTAAGGTCAGGTCCTACATCAGGTCTCAAGACTATAAATTTTATGTTGGGATGGACCCAAATAAAGTGATCTCAGCAAAGCTGAATGGGATGGTCATGCCCACTCTGATCCTCGTTGACAAGGGCGGTGAGGTCAAATGGCGCCGTCAAGGCTATGTCCCAGGCGAGGAGGTCGAAATTGAAAAACAGATCAAACAACTATTGGAGAAGAATATTGAAAAAGATATTAGCGGGTAAAATGATATACAGAGCATCTTTTGTTGCATTGATAGGTTGTTCATCGCTCTTTGCGAATGACATAGGCATGAATGGAGCGGTCAATTCCAACTATGGTAATAGTTACGATTTCTATGATTTCTCAGAGAATCTATTAGACCTGAATTTTTTCTATAATGACCTACAGGGTTGGGTCCAATATGAGTACTCTAACCCACCAGACATAGGTTTTATGAAAAACGACATAAGGAAGTTCAGGTTAGAGTATACCGCAGATGATTTTTTTATGAAGCTGGGTGATATTTATGAATTCTGGGGAAGAGGGCTGGTGCTGAATCAGTTTGATGATCAAGTAACAAACTTTGACAATGGCACACGAGGGCTTTATATGGAATATAATAAGGGCCCCCTAACGATCAGCCACATCAACGGTAATTCAAATCTCTGGTTGATGGGCGCAGATACGAGGATCCCTGAATTGAATAACATTCACAACATGTCTGCCAATCGTGTCCACTATGATCTCAATGCTCTCTCGCTTGGACTCACAAAATTAAGGTCGAACGAAGACCACTCTAAAACGAACGGCCCATCGGTGGACATCAACCATGACATAACAGGGTCCTATGCCTCCTGGGCAGGTGGGTCTGCCGACCTTTTTGTAGAATACGTGGACAAGTCCTCCACTCAAAAAGTAAGTGCCTTTGGAGGGTTACCAAATGATACACTAAAGAGAGGCCACGGCTACTACCAGAATGTCAATGTGTACTTTGGCAACTGGGGTCTCTCGACCGAATATAAACGCTATGCATTTGACAAGGCCCACGGTGACCTCACCCCCGATGACTATGGTAACCAGATCGAGTATCAGCAAATGCCGACACTGGGAAAAGAACATAACTCAACTCTATTGGGCCGCGTGAGCCATAACTACAGCTTCAATGACGAGCGCGGCGTACAGCTAGAACTCAATGGGTCGGTCATGGACCTGTCTGTTTCTTTGCAGTATGCTCATCTAAGTCGAAATGAGGAATGGCAGTCTCTATCACTGAGTGAATGGGATCACACCCCCATTGACGGATTCTTGCCTAGTTCTGATCCATCAGCACTGCCATACTGGGAGAATTACAAGGAGATCAGTGGCTATGCCTTCAACGATAAGATGTATTTTAAGATTGGCCATGGTGTGAATAATGAGATAATCAAGGCCCTCCGCTATTTTACGGGTCAGCAGAGTGACCTATCTGGAGTGGACACATCTTTCATAGAGGTATATGATTCTCTTGAGTGGGATGGTACCTGGTACTACGACACGACACTGGTACCTGTCTATGATTCGCTCTACACAGATCCATATGATGTTGAATCAAAATTTTGGCAAGAGGCTCAGTCTTTCACCATCCCAGTTGAATTGAACTATATTTTTGATAGTGGGTATAGCGTGGGCCTGGGCTTCCAGTATCAAGAGAGAAAAAAATTCAATAGAATGAAGGGTAACGCGACCAACTATGACCCGGGTAGTTCAAGATGGACAATGCATGACCCCGAAGATCCCACGCAGACCTTCAGCACGACCACCACTCAATTTAGTAATAGCGATGGCTCTGTGGAGACACAATACAATCGTCTAATTTATTTTTCGATCAGCAAGGCCTCTCGATGGTCTTTCACCATCACACATGATGCGACCAATTCATATGAGACAGGCCAGCTAAAGGATCCTTACTATAATCCCCTGGAAGCGATCATCTATGGAGACATAAAGTACTTTACTGGTGACCGTAATAATACCGACCCACCCAGCTGGGTGCAAAATAGATGGGTCTCCGCAGAATTTGCATATAACATCACCTCATCACAGAGGCTTTCGATCATGTATGGCTCGATTCAGGGAGGACTGTTTTGCAGTAATGGTGTATGTCGCGTGATACCGCCATTCAACGATGGGCTGAAGATATCCTACAGCGCCAGTTTCTAAAGTTGTCTTGGAATAACTTTGATTAATGATGATTTTCATTCTAAGTTTTACAGTAATACAAAACTGACAGAAGGCTATACCTAACTATGAAAAAGCTATCTCTACTAATTTTATTTTCTTTGTCATTCTCTCAAAGACTAGACCAGGGTGATGTGATCTACGATGAATTAAGGGCCGTCGTGGAAACTGCATCCAGATCGAACCAACGCGTCTTTGTAGATGATTTTACCGGACTTCTGTGACCATACTGCCCATCCGCGAGTTTCGCGATAGCAGCACTACTTGAAGAATTTCCTGGTACGCTCATAAGCACTGAATGGCATTCACCAGGATATACCCCTGGGGACTCTGACTTTGAGGAATGCTATTACTATGATAATTTTGGAGGTTGTTATGGTGCACGATCCAGTCTGTATGGTGTCGGTGGCATACCCCATACACAGTGGAATGGTATTGAGTCGACCGTGGGCGGTTATGCAAATGGTAATTATGAGCCATTTATTGGCACATTCACAGGAATATATAATAGCATGTTGGGTGCTGATACGCCATACGAGATCTTGATCAATGGGCTGAAAGACGGGTTGACCGTTAACTATGATATCACGGTCTCAATGGATGATGACCTAGACAGTGATAATAAAAAGGTGCAGATCATTGTCGTAGAGGACAATATCATGTCGTACTGGGGATCTGTTGGAATAGATCACAACGCCAGAAATGTCGCAAGATATTGGATCTCAACTGAAGACCTCGATATTAGCTCCTCAGATGATTATCAAACCTTCTCTGGCTCATTTGTGATCGATGATGAGGCCTGGAACCCTGACAGTATCAAGATCATCTCAATGGTTCAAGATTATAATACGTACGCGATACACCAAGTTCAAGAATTGAATGTCAACCAGTTCGATACAGACCAAGATGGGATCATGAATAGCGAGGATAACTGTATGACGGATTATAATCCTGGCCAGGAAGACATCGATGGTGATGGGATAGGTGATGAATGTGACCCATGTGACAATGAAAATATATTTGTTTTAGGTAATGTTAATGGAGACCTCTGGTACTATGATGATGTTAGTTTAGAACCATCTGTGAGTGTCGACCTATTTGATGTGTTAAGGCTTGTTGAGATCGTGGAATCAAATGATACAGAGAGTTGTGGGTATCAGGCAGCCGATTTCACTGGTGAGGGAGATGTGAATACCTTCGACATATACGCTCTAGTTGGCCTAATTATGGATGGAACGGTCTAACTCTATCAGTACCCTTAACCTTGATCTTTTTAAAGCGGTCCTTCTGGGCCGCTTTTTTTTGTGATCTTGATCAGCCAATGTTAACTTCATCTTTGTTATAGAGAAAAAATATGATACAGAAACTTAAGATCACCATAGGATTACTTCTTCTAGGTTCAGCAAGTGCCCAGCTACAGGTTGGTGACATATCACCAGATTTTGGTGCCACCATCTGTATGAATGGGGAGGATGTTAACCCAGACTTCGTAACAGGAGACTATTGGAGTTTGTATGAGGAAGGCTATGGAAAGGTAACGTGGATCAATCTTTTCACATCTTGGTGACCATCCTGTCAGGTGGAGGCTCCACAGACAGAGGACATATGGCAAGACTATCTTTCAGAAAATGAAGACCTATTGAATATCATTGCAAATGGATTTGATTGGACCTCATACTCTTGCGAGTCTTGGTCATCATCATTTGGCATAACGTACCCAATGCTTGATGGTGGTTCATCCGGAGGAGAGGCCTGGACACTCTTTGGAGATGGATACATCCCACATAATGTTGTCCTTGATCATAATTACGAGGTGATCTATACCAGCTCAGGTTATAGTGAAAGTGCCATCCTCAGTGCCATTGATCTTGCATTGTCTTATGTACCCAGAGACCAAGATGGTGATGGGATAATGGATAGTACTGATAATTGCATTGATGTTTATAATGATCAACAGTTAGACTATGATCTAGATGGTCTTGGTGACGCTTGTGACCTATGCAACAATCTGGAGATCTACGTTACGGGGAATATCGATGGTACCGTTGGTATGGACAATCATGAGCCAACCATAGATATATTTGACATCCTTACTTTGTCTGATATCGTTCTTCATGGCATTGATGAGGGCTGTGGCTATGAGATAGGTGATCTGAGAGAAGATGGTGATGTGAATGTCCTTGATATCATTGCACTTGTTCAAATGGTTCTTAGTGGTTCATGACGAATCATATATTTTTTATCTGTCCTTACTATCCTATAAAAAGATGCTCCAACGGATGAGATCTTCTTTGAGAAATCTTGTCATCTTTTTCTCTCTATTGTGTCTTGCCCTAGGGCAGTCAGATTTCTCTTTTCGAAACATATCCGTAAAGGATGGACTGGCAGAGAGTACGGTCAAGGTGATCTTTGAGGATCACAATGGTCTTATGTATCTCGGCACTGAAAATGGTATGGATGTCTATGATGGGTATGAATTCAAGAATTATCATATGAACTCCTTTGATGATCTCTCTATCTTGGGTAATAAGATCTCGTGTATCTATGAGGACTCGCAGAACAAGATATGGGTTGGTACCGAGCTGGGTGTCAGCATGTTCGATCCAGAGACCAGGATGTTCACCAGACCAATAGACCCGGATGATATTGAGAATGAGACCCTAGAGGATCCCGAAACGATCATCGATGATGAAAAGGGCAGCATCTGGATCAAACTATCAGACAGTGGCTCGATCATTAGACATTCTATGGATAATGACAAGACAGAGTGCCTTAGTTGCGATGATGGTGCACCATTCAAAGGTCTAAAGGTCAATGTCCTATTCAAGGATCATGAAAATACTATGTGGTTTGGTACGGCCAACGGGCTATACTATGCCGACCCTGAGACTGATGAGATCACGAGGTCTCTTTTGCAGGCGAGTGTCGTCAATGCAATTGTAAGAGGAACGAATGATGACGTATGGGTTGGGACGACAGAGGGATTGGCCATGTTCAGCAACGGGCCTAATGCCGAGACCAAAAAATTCAATAAGACCAATTCTTCCTCATCTATCGTATCAAACCATATCAAGGACCTTGCATGGGATGATCTGAGAAAGGCACTGTGGATAGCAACAGATAATGGTATATCTAGATATCTCCCAGCAGAAGATGAATTTTTCAATATTCAGACAACTCCATACGCCGATAGTATAGTTGAGAATGACATATCCGAATTAATTGTCGCGATCAGGTCAGGTAGACTATGGTATACAACTGCATCTGAGCCTGGTATAAATTGCCTGTCGGTAGAGATCGATCCAAATTCTGAGGACCCTCCTCCGGCCAATCATTTTGAGCATGACCCTATTGATGAAAATTCGATAGCTGATGATAATATTACCGATTTTATCGAGGATAAGGCTGGCCATGTATGGATCGGTACTGGACAGAATGGGATCAGTTTCCATTCATATGTGAAGTCCAAGTTCACACACCATAGATATGATCAAGAGAATGAATGGGGCTTGAAGAGTGATAAGATCTACTCCATCACAACGATGACCGATGGTATGATGTGGGCTGCAACAGGATTTGGACTAGAGATGCTCTCTCCAGATGGGATTCGGGAGTACGACTATGAAAAATCGATCCTCAATGTGAACTATATCATTGATCTTGAGATCGTCAACGATTTGATCCTATGGGTTGCCACCGATCTGGGTGTCTTGAAGATCAATACCATGACCGATGAAATGACCAGGTTCTCAAACTCAGATACCATACCTCCAGCAAGAAGACTCGCGGATAATCTTGTTCACGACATACTACCAATTAATGATAAAGTATGGGTCGCAACGGGATCGGGAGTGGTCATCATAGATACTTCTTCAAATAATGTGACCAATTTCAGTTCTGATCTTATCGCAAGGGTCATCACTCAGGATGAGGATGGGGATATCTGGCTAGGAACTGAAATGGATGGCCTATATAGGATGCCATCAACTCTATTGGATGATATAGTGGAGGGCAAGGATTTTGAGATCGAGGGACATGTCTTTGACCCACAATTCCCAAAAGGAATTTCATCATCCCAGATCACATGTGTATCTCAAGATCAAAATGGGATTATGTGGATCGGTACAAATGGAGGACTGAATCAATACTCCAAGGAAAAGGATACCTTTGTCCATTATTTTGTTGAGGATGGTCTACCAAGTAACTATATCACTGGGATCGTGGTAGATGATAACAACGATCTGTGGCTCAGTTCAAAGAAGGGTATCTCATTTTTTGATCAGACTGATTCAACATTTACTAATTATGGCCTTGCTGATGGGATAGGAAATATAGATTTCCACCGACATAGTTATGATCGTAGTCCAGATGGTAACATCTATTTTGGAGGCCCCCTGGGCATAACAAAAGTGAATCCAAGGGATATGCAGTATAATGACTATGTCCCACCCTGTATCATCACTAGAATAAAGAAGAATTTCTTTGATGAATCAATTTCAGAGACATTTCTATCTTCCAATGTCAATGGAGCCAAAGATGGGGCGATGGATATAGCGATCGACAATAAGGTGAAATCATTCACCGTTGATTTTGCGGCACTCAATTATCACCAGTCAATAAAGAACCAATACAGATATAAACTAGAGCCCTTTGACCGGGACTGGATCTATTCAGGGGGCCTGCGTTTTGCATCCTATAATAACCTAGGAAGGAGCACCTATCGGTTTGTGGTACAGGGTTCAAACGATGATGGGCTCTGGAGTGAGCCGCAAGAGTTGTCCATCAAATTCATACCGCACCCACTACTGAGCTATTGGGCATTTGGTATATATGCAGTGCTTGCAGCGGTAGGCATTTTCCTACTCATGAGGCACCGGATGCATAAGCAAAAGCACCAATTAGAGGAAGATAGAAGGATCAAGGAGTTAGAGCAGGCAAGGGATTTTCAGATGTCACTTATACCCCAGTCTCCTCCTGACCACCCGGACTATGATATCGCTCTACATATGAAGACATCAACTGAAGTAGGAGGTGACTACTATGACTTCTTTCCTCAGGAAGATGGTTCAATGTATGTGGTCTGCGGTGATGCCACTGGCCATGGCCTGAATGCAGGGATGATGGTCTCCATAACCAAGGCAGGTCTTTATGGTTCAGACTTTGATACGCCTGCGAGCACGACCACCAGACTCAATAGAACGATAAAGGCAATTGATCTCGGAACGACTCGCATGTCATTAAATATGGCGAAATTCAATAATGGCTCATTTGATTTTACATCTGCGGGCATGCCCCCTGCGTACTTGTTTAAACATGACACGCGTGAGGTAGATGAGATACTCATACCAGGACTCCCCCTGGGTTCTATGAAAAAGGCTGACTTTGATCTTCATTCTTTCAAACTAAATTCAAACGATGCTCTTGTGCTCATATCCGATGGCCTACCTGAATGCGTGAACCATGAGGGTGAGATGTTAGACTATGAACCCGTCAAGGATTGCATTGCAGCCAATGGAAATAAGACAGCACAAGGCATCATTGAGTCGCTCATCGATCTGGGCGATGATTGGATGTCCGGTCTGATGAATGATGATGACATCACCCTTGTCGTCGTAAAGAAAAAATAGTAAAACCAACCACAGAAAGGTCAATCCTAGTGAAAAAACTTTTACTGATACTCTATTTATTATCTTCCATTGTCCTCTCTCAGGATAGGGTTCCGAATCTTCGATTAAAGATGTTGAATGGGAAATATGCAAAGATCCATGATTTTATTAAAGAAGGTCCAATGATAATTGATTTCTGGGCCACATGGTGTGAACCTTGTAAGAAGCAGATGAGGTATCTGGATCTATTTTATAGTCATTTCAAGCAATCTGGTTTCAATGTGTTGACCATCAACACAGACTCTCCTAAAAGTATGAGCAAGGTGAAACCATATATACGTACAAAAGGATTTGATTTCAATGTGGCCGTTGATCCAAACGGTCAGATCTATAAAAAATTAAAGATACAACAAATGCCAACGACCATAATCATAGATCAAGATGGTTCGGTCAAGTATCGACACAAGGGATATGTCCCTGGAGATGAAGTAGGTATTCTGAAGGCCATCACAAAATTACTTGATGCCAAGGGCATTGAATATGAGGACCTGGACCTTGAAACAGTTCAAAAGACCCAGAAAAAAGAAGATCTCAAAATTGATTTTTAAATTATCATGATAAAAAAAATATTCATCCTCTATTTGACGAGTGCTTGTATCCTTGCGCAAATAACTGTTGGTGGAGATACGGAATTAAAATTTGGAGAGAGCAAGAACAATTATAATTTTTCAGAAGTATTTCTCAATCTGAATATCTCTACTGATATGATATCGACATGGTCTCAATTCGAATATAGTGACCCACCAGAATTAGGAAAGACCACAAATGGTTTGAGAAAATTCAGATTGGATTATTCAAATGGTCCTCTGGAACTATCCGTTGGTGATATCTACAAGATATGGGGAAGGGGCCTGATCCTCAATCAATTCGATGATCAAAATGTAAATTTAGATAACGGATATAGGGGACTTAGTTTTGGGCTGATAGAGAACGATTATTCATTGAACCTTATCTCAGGCCTGTCAAATATTATGAGAGTGACCACTGACTACTCGGCTGATATTGATAATGACCTTAGAGTGCCAAACCATTCCTCCGATCATTCTCTATTTGGCGGAGATATGGAGTGGTTTAAAGGGCCATTTAATCTAGGACTTTCATTTCTCCAGAGCCGCCAGTCACATCCAATCGTTGATCCTAATGATTTCCAAGTGGACACCTTGAGCCTTGTTCATAGGACCCACGGACTACGAGGTGGCTATGATGGGTCATCCATCAGCGGATACTTTGAGTATGCGAATAAATCAACCATAATGCCAGAATCAAGCATCAACGATACCTATGCTGATTCCTATGATCCTTATAACGGTTTCTCATTATTTACAAATCTCAACTATTACTTTAGCTTCCCACCGTTCAATGGATGGTCTCTGATGATGGAATATAAAAATTATAATTTGACCAAGATCAACCCTGATGAGAGGAATAACTACATAAAGAACTTTGATATGAATCTTATCTATACACAGCCTCCCACAGTGATGCGTGAGCATAGTAGTGTCCTTCTCGCTAGGATGATACCTCAGGTCAATTTCAGTGACGAAGTGGGATACCAGGCAGCACTTGTAGGGCCTGTTGGGTCTCTAGGATATTTCACGTTGAACTATCAGGCCGCAAGCAGGACAAATGAATGGTACAAAGAATTCCCAGATACGATGAATGCTGTTTTGTCATCAAAATGGTCCAGTGACAGCTCACTGACCCTTCTACCTTACAACAGTGATGTGACACTGCCGTACAATGAGTTGTATGTTGAGATGGAGGGCTACATAAAGAAACTGAGGTATCAGTTAGGGTTTGCATGGACCAATAATATTCCAGATTACCATGTGTTGTATAACTCAAGTCGAAATGGCCTGTGGGATGAGACTGAACCTTTTATTGATGACAATGGTAATGGTTCATGGGATGATGGGGAGGCATATACAGATCACTACAGTATTGTGAATGAGAGAATAGAAGCAAAGTATCAGAATGCATTTACCTTGCCTACATTGTTCAACTATAAGTTTTCCAGTGGATGGAGTCTAGATCTGAAATATGAGGTTCAGAGGCTGGAGAAAGGAACCAGTTATATAAATACTCTATCGGCAGATGAAGTATTTGAAGATCTCGATGGTGATGGAGAATGGGATCCCGCAGAGGAACTCACAGACCTTGATGGTGATGGTGTTTGGGATGATGCGGAACAGAGTTGGTATGATTGGTGGTTAAATGGTTGGATCACTGACGATCAGCTACCGGAGTTTGATCTAAATGGTAATGGGATATATGATATTGGAGAGGAATTCTCAGATTCAGATGGTGATGGTATCTGGGACCCGGCAGAGGAATTCACAGACCTTGACGGTGATGGCGTATGGGATGATGCTGAGGAGTTTGATGATGTGAATAATGATAATATATGGACGGAAAGCGGGGTCTATGTTGATAGTAGTAGGTCTAACTTTTATGTTTTGGATGAAAATAATGATGAAAAGAGATCCATGGATTTTCAATATAATCATATGATAACCGTAGGCCTTGGTAGATCACCCCACTGGTCTTTGTCGCTTACAATAGAATCAAGTTCGACCCATGAATATGGTCCAAGAATTCCTAGTATCACCAATCCACTGGAGAAGTTCATTGGTAACTTTATGGATCTAGAAAATAAATGGATTGCTCTAGACCTGATGGTGAACATCAATGACAATACACGATTGGACATCATGTATGGCACGCTCAGAGGAGGAATCATCTGTAGTAATGGTATCTGTAGGTATGTTGAACCATTTGATGATGGATTCAAGTTGAGCCTTACATCGGTTTTTTGATGTATCTCATGATCGCATGATAGTTATAATTTATTTTTTTACATTCTTTGATTAAGTTCAAGGCAATCAAATGACCAGATTTAAATCCAATAGTAGATACATGCTCATCCTATTTTTGATGTCTGTCTGTTTCGGGCAAACATTGAATGTCGGTGATACTTTACCAAGCGGTTTGGGATTCTCATGGTGTGGGAATAATGGAGCATTGGGTCAATACGATAGTTTATTCTTTGATGACTTCAATGGCGCGACCAATGATAGGGGTGTGTACTCTGTAATTTGGATTCAATTATTTACTTCTTGGTGACCATATTGCGAGGCGGACGCCCCGATAATCCAAGAATTTTACGATACATATCAGGACTCAGGACTGGTCATGCTGGGCATGGGTTTTGACTGGGGTCAGCCATTCACTTGTGAAAGTTGGGTAGATGATCTTGGACTTACTTTCCCCATTCTTGATGATGATACTGATGGAGATGGAGATGGAGGCGAAGGCTGGGAATTATTTGCCCTGCAAGAATTCATACCTTATTATGTAGTGATCAATCATAATATGGAGATTATCCATTCATCATCAGAGTGGAATGATGGTGGTAATAATATTATGAGTCTGGTTCAGGATGCATTAGAGGAATGTGGGACTCTCTGCCTTAGTCGATGTAGTGCCATCGCCGGTGATGTTGATGGTACCGAAAATGAAACTCACGAGCCGATCATCAATTTGATGGATCTATTGCGCCTTGCTGACATAGTTGAATCTGGACAGGAAATTGATGAGTGTCTTGCGCTTACAGGTGACCTATCCAATGATGGACTGGTCGATATCATAGATGTATATGCCTTTGCCACAATGTTGGTAGAAGGCAATTTCGATAATTGATCATCATTGATGATTGCCTTTTAATATGACTTTAAATTAATTTGTCCTTACCATGGTAAGGACTACTATGAATAACTTCCCTAATAAGCTACCATGTTGACAAATGGTGATTTTGAAAACTAATACGAATAAATAAAGTTATAATATGATAATAAGAACACTTTTAATTTCCTTTCTAATGGTAACTATGACCATGGGGCAGGGGAAATTACCAAATGTAAGATTAAAAATGCTTGATGGAAGTTCAGCCAAGTTGTATGACTTCCTCAAAGATGGTCCCATGATCGTAGATTTCTGGGCTACTTGGTGTGAGCCTTGTAAAAAACAGATGCACCATCTAAATAAATTTCACGAACATTTTAAGGATGCAGGTTTCAAGGTGCTTACGGTCAATACAGATACTCCAAAGAGCATGGGTAAGGTCAAATCATATATTCGATCCAAAAAATTTAAATTTTTGGTGGCCGTGGACCCGAATGGGCAGGTCAAGAAAAAATTAAAGGCACAGGTAATGCCAACCACCATATTGGTGGGCAAGGATGGCTCAGTGCTCTATCGTCATCAGGGATACGTCCCAGGTGATGAGCAGGATATCTTGAAACATATAACAGACCATTTTGATGCTGCAGGCACAGCTTATGATCCCTATGATCAGGAGAAGGTCAAAGAGACCGCAAAAAAGAAAGTAGACATAGATTTTTGACATAAGTATATATAGTACCTAGCTAGCATTTCTCTATCAAAATAACACTAATGTCCGCCTAGAATTTGTGGTGAACGAATAAGAATTTATGCGCCCGTAGCTCAACTGGATAGAGTGTCTGGCTACGGACCAGAAGGTTGGGGGTTCGAATCCTCCCGGGCGTACTTGACGACAAACCCTTCTTTTTAGAGGGGTTTTTTGTTATTTAGACTTGTTATAAGTTGTGAAGAGTTTGCGAGGGAACAGGGAAGTTTACCGTCACGATTCCGTCACGTTTATAATTGGTTGATGAAAAAATAACATAAATGCGGAGCTCCTTTTTTTATTTTTTACCAAATCATGCAATTAAGGTATTTGTTTTAAAAAAATAATTAATAATTTTTGTGGTCATGAAAAACATTTTAATTATCATTAAATCATTTATTATTTCATCATTCCTCTTTTTGAATGGCATAAATGGACAAGGTCTCCCTGTAGATGATTTTTCATTACCTGTCTGTGGAAATGCAGATGGAGAATCTGATACACTTTATTTTCACAATGATTATTTTGATACGACTGGTTGTAATCAAAGAATAGTTCTTGTAGCCATTTTCACAACTTGGTGACCAGGATGTGTATCGGGGGCTCCGATGACTCAAGAGATTTACGATATCTATCATGACCAAGGGCTTGAGGTACTTGGCTTTGGCGCTGATTGGGGGCAGCCATATACTTGTGAGGGATGGGTCAATGAATTTGGACTGACTTACCCCATAGTAGATTTTGAAACTGGTACTGACAGTTGGATGCAGGAAGATTTACCAGAATATTTTTGGATGACTAATTACTTTGGCTTGTGGATTCCAAGTTACTTCATTGTAGACCAAAACATAGAGATCATAGCAGGCGGCTCGGGGTCCTTGACTAACGAAGAATTCTTTTTAGAAGTAACATCCGCCATTGAGGAAGCTCTGGAAGGTCTTGGGAATATAGATATTGGTGATGATGATAATGATGGTATTGATAATACTTGTGATCCCTGCAACTTCTCAAATTACTATGTTCAGGGAAATCTTGATGGCTCTTGGATATGCCCACCGGGCTGTGACTCACAAGATGACGTAGTCCCTACTTTTGACATATATGATATTCTAATGTTGTCAGACGTAGTTGAAAATGAATTATATGAAACAAATGAATGTTTTTACGAAGCAGGTGACATTGTTCCTGATGGAGTCATAAGCCTCATTGATATTTTAGCATTAGCTACACAGATCGCAGAAGGTACTTGGTAAACCTGATATTTAATCGCTTCTTTATAATAAAAAATCCGCCAATAAATAATTAGCTTTATAATGATTTCGCATTACCGTATTATTTTATTTATGATATGGTTGGCAATGTGGTCAGCAACCTTGTTAATGCCAATGAGACATCGGGCTTCAAGTCAGTGAAATGGAATGCTACGAACGATCAGGGAGAACCTGTATCAGCAGGAGTATATCTATACAAGATACAGGCAGGGGACTTCTTAGACACCAAAAAGATGATCTTCCTCAAATAATTAATGAACAGATCCTTATTCTAGAGGGTGATCTTTGGGGATGATATAATATGAGAAGATGGGTCCTCTTTGTCGTGACATTATTTTCTTTTTCATGTTCCGGAAAGGTTCGATCCCCCAATATCATATACATACTCGCCGATGATCTTGGTTATGGAGAGGTCGGTGTCCATGGCCAGAGCATCATCGAGACCCCAAACATTGACTCCCTTGCTGGAACTGGCATGTTGTTCACCCAGCACTATTCAGGGTCTCCTGTCTGTGCTCCATCTCGATCTGTCCTATTGACAGGAAAACACTCAGGGCATACTCATATTCGTGGGAATGATGAGTGGAGATCAAGGGGTGATGTATGGAACTATCTATCCGTATTCAAGGATGAGTCGCTAGAGGGGCAGAGGCCACTTCCGGATTCGATCATCACCTTTGCCGAGGTCATGCAAGAAGAGGGGTATGAGACAGGTTTTGTCGGTAAATGGGGCTTGGGTGCGCCAGGAACGGAAGGAGTACCAAACGATCAGGGGTTTGACTATTTTTTTGGATACAATTGTCAGAGGCAGGCCCACACCCTTTTCCCGATGCATCTATGGGAGAATGATAAAAAGATCAGACTGGATAATATTGCCGTCCCTCCACATATAGGTCTTGATCCAGATGATGACCCAAATGATGCGGAAAGCTATGACAGGTTCTCACTGAACGAGTACGCCCCTGACGTCATGCATGAAAGGGCGGTGACATTTATCGAGGAGAGCGCCGACCGATCATTCTTTCTGCTATATGCGTCACCATTGCCGCATCTTCCGCTACAGGCTCCAAAGGAGTGGGTGGACCACTACATTGAAAAATTAGGCGATGAAGAGCCCTACACAGGAAATGTCTATTTCCCAAATAGGACACCAAGGGCGACCTATGCCGCTATGATATCGGCCTTGGACGAACAGGTCGGGGACCTGGTCAAGACCCTCAGAGAGAATGATATATTAGACAATACGATGATCATCTTCACAAGTGACAATGGACCGACCTATACGGGAGGAGCGGACACGGAATTCTTCAATAGTGCTCATCCTTTCAGTGCAGGCTATGGATGGGGTAAGGGATTCCTCAAGGAAGGAGGGATAAGGGTTCCCATGATAGTGAGTTGGACCGGTCAGATAAGGCCGATGGCAAGGACAGACCATTTATCTGGATTTCAAGATGTCTTCCCAACTCTGCTTGAGATATGTGGTGTGGATCGAACCTTTGATACAGATGGGATCAGTTTTTTAAATGTGCTTCTGGGAAAGGATGAGACCAAGAGGCATGAATATCTATACTGGGAGATCCCAGAGTATGGTGGTCAACAGGCAGTGCGCATCGATAACTATAAGGCAATACGCAAGGACATATTCTCTGGAAACTTGGACATTGAACTCTATGATCTGTCAAAGGATCCGAAGGAGTTGAACGATGTGGCAAAAGATCTTCCATCCATTGTAGAAAGAGCAGGAGCGATCATGTTGAAAGAGCATGTCATCTCAGAACTTGAAGGCTTTCAGTTCCCTATTCTAGATGCTCGATAGGAGAGGTTTTGTTGTTAAGACAATGATATTTAGATTCCAAACGTCATGGAAGATCAAAAACGAAAACTAGCGGCGATCGTCTTTACGGATATTGTTGGTTTTACCAAACTGACCGCGAAGGACCAGACCCTTGCGTCGGCCTTGCTGACCAAGCAGCGAGAGGCCTTCAAACCGATCGTTGAATCCCATGGCGGTACGTGGCTCAAGGAGATGGGTGATGGCCTTCTTTTGATATTTGACACGGTTACTGAGGCTGTCAACTGCTGCATCAAGATACAGGAAGAGGCGCTCAATATTGAGGAGATGATCCTCAGGATAGGCATCCATCAGGGCGAGATATTGATGCTTGAGAATGATGTGATCGGTGATGATGTCAATGTCGCGTCCAGGATAGAGGCCTTCTCCGCACCCGGTGGAATTGCCATATCTGGAAAGGTCTATGATGCCATCGTGCGCGAGATGCACTACAAGACCAAGTACATCGGCAGGCCAAAGCTCAAGGGCGTGGGGCAGGATGTAACGGTCTACTGCATCATCTCACATGGGCTTCCAGAGACCAACATGGCCGATGTGTCCGCCAAGTTGGAGGACACTCGCTCAAAGTTCTTTTATCCCGGAATTGCCGCACTGGTCCTGCTGCCACTTCTGCTTTACCTCTTCCTCTTTAGAGGAGCGAGAGTCGACTCCATTGCCGTATTGTACATGGACGTTGGCAGTTATACAGAATTGAATTACCTTGAGACCATTACCGAGGATCTGATCTTCGACCTGACCAGTTCATCGCAGGGACTGATCAAGGTGTCAGAGCCTGTTGAGGTCAAAAAGCACAAGGACAGCGACATGAGCCTAGAGGATCTGGCCGATGAGCTAGGGGTTGACTTTGTCTTCAAGAGTAGTGTCCAGCCGGACGACAATGGATTCATATTCAGGGTTAGACTCTTCGACTCAGGTGCCGGGAAGGACAGGTTCATCAATAAATGGTATATTGAAAAGAATAGCCTGCAATCGGTCGTGGCAGTCTTGATCGATAACATAGTGAAGGAACTTGGCATTGAACAATCGGAGGATTATGCAAGGCTGGAGTACGATCCTGAGTCCTATGACCTTTACCTACAGGCGAAGAACATCTACGCAACCAGTGACAATTATGATGACAATGTCAAGGCGGTCACGATGATGGAGGACGCCATCAGCAAGGACGACAATCTTGTCATGGCACAGATCTATCTTGGCACCATGCAATACGACATGGGCAACTACACCCAAGCATCCGTCATATATGAAAAGGCCCTCAGCAAGAGTAAGTCCCTCCAGGACAATGCAAGCATGGCAGAGTCGCTGAGAAAACAGGGACAGTTGTTACGGAAGAGGAAGGACTACGGTGGGTCACTCTCCAAATTCAGTGAGGCATTGTCCATGTCGACGGTCATGAGCGATAAGAGCTCAATGGCAAAGACCTTCAACAGCATGGCGATCCTCAACTGGAAGATGAAGGAGAAGGATGAGGCACTTAAGAATTGGCTTCAGGCACTGGCGATCGTTGAAGAGCTTGATGATAAGCCCAAGATCTCAAAATATTTGAATAACATCGGTATCTGGTATCAGGATGACTCTGACTATAGTAAGTCTGTTGAATATTACCAAAAGAGCCTGACCATCAAGGAAGACCTGGGTGACGTTAGGAACATTGGCAAGACCCTCAACAACATTGGCAATGTTTACTTCATGATGGGTGACTATGTGAATTCCGTTGAGTATTATGGTAAGAGTGTGGAGATAAAGGAAAAATTGCAGGACAACAAGGGTCTGGCAAATACTCTCAAGAATATTGGAGAGACATACTTCTATCTAGAAGAATACCAGGAGGCACTACGCAGTTTTAGGAGGTCTATCAGTTATGGTGGGAAGGATCAGGATAAGATCAATGAAAATGAGCAGTATATTGGAATGTCCCACTATTATTTGGGTCATTTTGATAGTTGCAATGTATATCTGAATAGGGCCGATGAATATTATTCTAGCTCACAGGAAAAGCGATTGGCCATCTTGCCCTATCTCATCGCATCCTATAAGAAGGTGGGAGATGCTCAGGTATCTAATACGCTGTTGAAGGACCTCAGGAGTATTGCAGAGGACCATGAAGCACTGAAGAAGGACTTGATCATTGCAAATTGGGCGTCCTACGAGGCACTTGATCTCTTGGGGCATGGCAAAGAGGCAAAGGGCTTTCTCGAGAATGCCTACTTTGAGATTAAGTCCAGATCCAGGGACATCAAGGACAAGGACGATCGGAGCAAGTACCTGGCAACCACACTTCATACTAAGATCACTAAGGCATGGAATAGTAAATGATCTGATTATTATGTCATTCTTTTGTTAAGTTCCAATCAGTATTTCAAGAATAATATTATTTAAAAATAATATTTGGAATTATAAGGAGCTAAAATGAGACAAGCACTATTTGCTTTTGCACTATCTATTTCTTTTCTTTCAGCCACCGTCATCAATGTCCCCGATGACCACTCCACCATCC
>Ga0208639_1000649_pt1 | contig 25869 bp, 20 predicted proteins | sample ETNtaG_33_FD_185772 | JGI IMG/M metagenome (GOLD analysis project Ga0208639, IMG submission 185772) | Marine microbial and viral communities from oxygen minimum zone, Eastern Pacific Ocean - ETNP201310SV76 (SPAdes) (version 2) | ecosystem: Environmental > Aquatic > Marine > Oceanic ...
CGCTGCATAGAGTAAGCCATCATATCCTGCTGGTAAAGTTCCAGCTGATAAAGTTCCACCATCCGCTACAGTAATTGAAGGTGTTACTCTAAAGACATTACTATCATAAACATTGCATGACATAGTTTTTCCACTGGTTAAATTTTTTGTATAAAAATAAGATCTATCATTATCTCCGTCTCCACGGTCATATCCTCCAGATACAAATAAATGATCATCGCCTGCAATATTTTTTATTGTTAAAGCTTCAGGGCTAAAGCCTTTTCCAGAGCCAGCTGCCAATTCATCATGATCAATTACGTCAACGCATTTTCCTGAAGTATCAATTGCTATAACTTTCCCTTTTGGTGAACCAGTATCATCATAATCATCTACTACAAAAACAATTTCACCATTATGACCAAGTACTTTGCTCGAAACTCCCAATGTCATTTTGCCGTGGCCTGGTCCTGGGCTTATTGAAGAATCTTGATTGCCACAATTGGGATCGCTAGTACTTCCCATAAAATTAACATTACCTTCTGCAAATGAATCGTCCTTTTCTCCAGTTAAGGTCAAAAATTTTACAAGCCCTCCATCAAATTGTGAAACAATTATATTGCCATCGGAAAGTTCAATAACATCTCTTGGTTGATTTATTGTGTCATCTACCCCGGAAATTGTTCTAGCCATACTGTCAGAACTATCTAAAAGTATTAATATATTTGCTGGAATGTCGCCTGTTCCTGATCCAGGAGGAATTGGTTTTGAATAAACACTCTGACTATAAATAATAAATATAAAATAGATCGTAAATTTTAGAATACTTTTCATAAAATCGAAAAAAAAATTATTAAATTATGAGAAAATTTATCACTAGTTCTGCTAATTACTATTACAAGTATGCGCATTTTGAGCAAAATTATTGAAAATATTTACTAAAAATTGCCTTTTAATTTGAAAGTTCTCTCCAATTACTTCTATTTGATGAAGGTTCACCTTTTATAGCGTCCGTTTGATAGAGCGTATCTTCATCTTCGCTTGGTCCTGCAACGTTAGCAAATAACTGATCTCCAAATACAACTATTTCAGATAATATTCCTTGTCTTATATAAGAACAATCTTTTCCATAATTAGCCCCGTCTGCTTGGTCTAGTTGATTGGATGTATTGTTACCACATTCATCCTCAGCTGAACAAATATATGCATCACCAACATTACATTTGTTTGCTCCTTCTGGAGGTTGATATACTGGATAGTACACTTGACCTTTGAAAAGTTTAGGAGCTCCAGACATTTTTCTATATTTCATATCATCAGCTGTATCCAAATGAATTACCCATCCCGCATCAGTATTAGTAGGACATTCTCCTGCTGTTTCTCCCGTTTTATCCAAACATGAGTTTAATATTCTATTAGCATTATTAGCACCTTTGTGAGCTTTTCTTAAAAAACTACCATCAGTTTCACTTGGCACAATAACATTATTTAAATGTTTAAAATATGGAAAGTCTGGATCTTTAACTCCATACAAAATGTTATCCATACCTGTTTTAACACCACCAAGATTTGAAAAGTTACCAGTTCCTCCAAATAACCAAAAGTCATTTGTGTCTTTGCCTATTCCTGCATCCATACCAAAGTAGCCATACCTACTATTACTTGTGTTAGCTTCTAAATTAAATAATGTTGTTTGATCAAAAAGTTCTGCACCATGTTTTGTTGAGGATGATAAATTAATTTTAGTAATTTTTCCTTCTAAATCATTAAAGTAAACCATAGCGCCTCTCCAAGATATCCCTGGAGCTGTATCAGGAGTAATAACTATCGCTGGTGATGGTAAAGCATTTGATATGTTGCTTCCATGTGGTGTTGGTTCTAAAGAACCATCTGCAAGCATTACTCCATCTGGTGTTGTGTCAACAATTGTTATTGGTCCATTATTTGCTTCTGCACCATATATTTCTCCATTATTTTCTAAATCAATTAAGTATACAACAGAACCAGCACATATATCTGCGGATCCCATACCACCTCCCATAACAGCAACATATCTATCAGTATATAAATCGCTTCTTTCACTCTCTACTTCAGAAGGTATTCTAAAAATTTTTGGAGCTGACCAAGTTTCTCCTAGTTGACTATAATCATATTTTGGATCAATTCCCGTAGCTGCACTACAAGAAGTTCTTATTGTAAATTTAGAAGTTTGATTTGAATCTCTTAAAGAGCTACCACTTTCATTAACATATTTTGTTTCGGGAAATGTCACAATTAAATTTGCTCCGACTATTTTGGCAGTCCAACCTTGAATTTCATCACGGTTTCCTGTTACATAATTTAACTCATGAATTACTAAAGTATTTTCATCTACATTTGTTCCATCAATTGTAGGTATACCTGGGTTATCGAATGTAAATGTGGTACCCTTGTAACAAGCATTTGTTCCGTTAGCATAAAAATTACCGCTAACATCGTCATTAGTTTGGCATGCGGCTATTGGATCCCGATTTGTGTAATCATCGCCATTGGCATCTAAATCTAAGTCAGCGTTTTCTGCTTTATCTTCTTTTTTTCTTGCTTTTTTTGCTTCCTTAGATTGTGAAGCACTAATCGTAGAAGATGAATAAGCATATGTGCTTATCAGTCCTTCATGATCATAATGCAACACTCTATTATTTATTGAATCGTTAAAAATAGAAAACATATGCATTGGACCTTGATTATTTTTAATCACTGTATTAGTTACATCTAACACTGAAAAACCTGCTCCACCTCTACCATAAGGAATAAATAGTATAGTATGCCAATTTTTAGTTGTTTCCCATTCTCCGTCTATTCCTAATCCTTTTATGAATACATCATGAACAACTGGGGATCCGTCTACACCAAACATTGCATTGGTACCACCAGCGTTACCATCTACTATTCCATTTAAATTTTTATTTATTACTTTAGGAAGTAATCCAACCATAGGTGGAGGAATAAACGCCCATTCTTCTTGACCTGTTTTTGCGTTAATAGCATGCAACATTCCACTGTTAGAACCCGCATAAATAACACTTTTTCTATCAGCATAACTTTGTTTATAATTTTGATAATCGTTTATTGATCTCCAATAAGCTTCTTCATTTGTGTCAGTAAAATTAATATTGCCATCTGGTTCGGCAACTTCTATTAATTGGGAGTGATATATATCTCCTAATACGTGAGGTCTTGTTTTGTCAATTTTACTACAATCTCCTCGATAATTGAAAAAATCATCACCTCTCATATATAGAATTAACCCTGCTACTTCATCTTGTGCTCCACAATCTGTAGATGAGGTATGATAATCAGAAATTGTGTAATCTAAACTCTCTAAAGCAATTTGAATATCTGATTGATAATTTGTGTGAAAATTATTCCAAGCATACTCGCCTCCAATATAGTCTACACCTTCTATTGCACTCCATATATTTCTATTTGCTCCAGCACCTGCACCTGCTTGTGCTTGAACTTCAACTGATGCATCCCAATTACCGGGTGTTGACATATCATGATCAACTGAACCATCGGCATTAAGTGTTTTTCTCAATATTGTTCCTTGCCATTCTCCATATTGCTCATAAGCAAATTGTGCCTGATAAAGTGAACCACCTTCTTGAATTGTTGCAGTAATTGATGGTGCTGTAAAAGCTAATTTTTCTGCAAGAATTTGTCTAATTTTAGCTTCTAGTTGAGATTTAAGAGTTGCAGCATCTTCTGGAAATAATGCTTCATGACAGTCTGCATCTCCAGCTTTATCACAACTTCCAGTAACTGCCATATTCCTAAAATTTCTCTCTCCTCCTGCACCAATACCACCTCCATAGCCAATGAACAAAGATACTACTCCATTTTCTTTTAACTCTTTAATTAGTGGTTCAGCTTTGTCATGGTGGCTCCATGCGCCATCACCAATTACAATTACATAGTTAAGTTGACAAGGAGAATTTGGATCAATTACATTAGTAATATTACTTTCATCAAGAAAATATTTTTTCGCCATCTGAGCAAAGGCTCTTGCATCAGTACCCCACTCCAGAGATACATCATCTATTTTATCTTTAATTTGAGCATATCCTTCTTCACTTATACCAACCAATAAACAAGAGTTATTGCTACACTCAGAAGATTGTCCGTCTGGATGAGCTCCTAACCAGGTACCATAATAGGTACAATCTCTACCAGAATTTCTATGGCAGTCTCTTCCTCCATAAGGCTCAGTCCATTTATCTGTTCCAGCATGACCAGAATTCCAATGTCCAAATCCAAAATGTGCTCCAGATGTTAATGATGTATCACTTAATACCGCTTTGATTGCAAGTTTAGCTCCATCCCATCTGGTAGCAGGCTCTGATCCCATTTCTTGAAGCCAGGCGGTATCTTTGTTTGCTGTAGTAAATAAGTCTTCGTTTATTTCATTTATTCTTCCAGTTTCATCGCCGATAAGAATTCTATTCGTGGTCACATGAAGACCATGAGGATTTTTTAAATATATATTATCTGCCGAGATAGTTCCTGAGGCTGATCCCTTGTTGGAGGCAGTACCATAGACCCCTGCAGTTCCAAGATGAGTACAAGTATCATCATAGGATGTATATGAAGAACCATGCTTAATTTCAAATTTTTGGAAAAGGTCAGAATCACTATTTATAATTACTATATCGTTTCCACTACCAGATTTGTCAGGGGATACCTCTACATTTTTAACAGAGCTAAGTGAGTTTTCGTTTTTAGCACAACGGTTTCTTACATTTTTTACAAAATTATCCTCGTCTACTGTGTATAGAGTTTTGCCATTTTGTGTGATTTGTTCCAAGGTAAACCAGAATAAACTTCCTTTATATGGAAAATACCACCTAGTAAGGTCACTATTAAGTGCATTAACCCAAGTGGACGCCAATTTCTGTGGACCCTTTCCTCTTATAGTTTTTCTATAAACTTCTCTGTCAGTGAGATTCATAGATACCGCTTCGTATTGATTACCATTTTTTACTGTAGCTAATAGATGTGTTTTTCCATTTAATTCTACAATATCAAAATCCCTCGTCTGAGAACCAAATCCAAAATCAATATAATACTTGCATTCCCCATTGTCTGGATCAAAACCAACTATTGCCTGTGGGATATCAGTAGATCTAACAAATAAAACTTCTGACATAGTGGTGCCGTCTTCCATGTCAGTTACATTTTTCCCCATTTGTATTGCAGCTGGACGTAAAATTTTTGTTATGTGTAAAGAATTAATAATAAATTCATCTCTGAATGATACAGCGCAAACTTCCAAATTCTCTCCCGTCCAACTGCCAGTGTTATTAAAAGTGTCATCTTTTTCTCCGGCTGAAGTAAATCTTATCACTCCACCGCGATTATCATATTGAGTGGCATAAATATTTCCACTATCATCGTAACTCAAATCGTGAACCTTACCCAAGACAGATGCTCCAGGAAGATGACTTCTCATACTTGCTGAACTATCTATTAAAATTAATATATTTGCAGGTACATCTCCTTCTCCCGATCCTGGAGGAAGTGGTTTTGAATAACTTTTTTGATTTAATAAAGTTATTAACAAAATTAATATAATTATTTTAAAATTTATTTTCATTTTAATCTAATTTATCTCTGTTAATTCTTCATCATATGTCAGCTCATAATTTGCTTCGTTAGTAATAAGAACAGACTCTACTGTGTATTTATTTTTTTTTGATTTAGAATACAAAACAATATTATGTGGAGTTTTTATTTCTTTAATTCCTTCCCATCCTCGTTCTGTGACTTCGTTATCGATGCCACCTAAATTGTTATTTATAAAAGTATAAACTTGATTATCTTTCTCGCTTGGTTCCACATCATTTTGTATATATGAATTAATTTCTATTCCTCTAAATATTTTATTATTTATAAATATATAAGAAAAAGTATTTTTTAAGCTGGAGTTTGGACAATAAATATCATTATTTACTTCAAGCCTAAGTACATCGTATTTATTATAATCATCTAAATCTGTAGTAATTTCTCCAATGATGTTTTCTACATTAGAAAATTCTGAGCCAGGAGCAACATTAAACAACTCGCATGCTATTAATTTACTATTCAAACAAAAACTTATGATAAATATAAGTATAATTTTAGATATATTTTTCATTACTATTATTTTGTATATTTTTTTATAAATCGCAAATTTTTTATGTCCATATTGAATTTTAACCCACTATAACTACTGTTTCTAATGGAATCAGAATATCGTTTTCATTACTTTTAAAAGGTTCTAGTTGATTTGAAGCACCTGATCCTCCCTTCATAATCCCGCATCCATAAATTTTGTAAGCATGACCTTGTGTTTGAGCATTAGTTGATGTTTTCTTTAAACTTGATCCAGCAGCTTTAAACTCAGCTACACCTAAGTAAGTTGAGAAATACTCAAAATAAAATCTTTTTAATTGAAATATTTCAGCATCTACTTTTTTTTGCTTATCAGTAGTGCCTTCAAGAGTATCAATAATATTGTCATCATCATTTAATATTTCTTCAATTAATTGATAAAAATGCTGACTTTCTACATGGTTTGTTGCTTTAAACTGAGTTCTATCTATATTTCTAAAACTTTTAAAACACTCTGAGTTTCTATTTAGAATTGGTTGTCCGGCATCATCATTATCTCTATTAATAGGTAAGCTTGCTAACGTAGTATTTCTAACCCTACTGTCTATTGCCATAGTTCCTAAAAAAGCTAGAATATTAGGATCAAGACTACCAAGTGCAGTAGTTTGAGTCCATGGTCCCATCATTTTATTAAGTATATCTTTTTCTCCTTCAATTAATGCGGTTTCAGCTGCATAAAAAGCTTGTTGATATTGATCACTACTATTATTGCTTTGATGATCTCCTGAAGAAATAACTATTAAAGCTCCTCCCATCAATGACATAACCACAAGAAGGAGTAATGATAAAACTAATGCAAAACCTTTTTCATTATTATTTTTCATAATCTAAATTAAGTTCCTATATTTCTTGTATGAACAGTTACAACAACAGAATCTCTTAAAAACTTATCTTGGTAATTTCTGCTTCTGTCTCCTAGTCCTTTTACCGTTCTTGGTCTAGCGGCTCCTGCATCCTTTCTATAAAATTCCTTGTGAGATCTAAATGTTAACCTGATGTCGACTGATGTAATTTTGTATAAATTCATTACATCCATTTTGTCACCTGCTGAATTAGAGTTTAGTAGTATTCTACCTTCTTGATCAAAAGGAATAAACTCCATGTCAACTATGTGGTCTCTTATTAGTTGTTCAACATAACATTCTCTACAATCAGTAACCCAAGATCCACTGCTGGAAGATAAAGACTGTTTCCAACTCTCTTTAGTTTTATATACTGCATAACGTTGATCGGCTCCATCAGTAATAGCTTTTGCATAATAAGTAACTTTAAATCTTCTGTAGGGTTGTGTTGCATCATGTTGATCAAAATCATCAAAGACAATATGTAATTTATCACAACACATGTCATTTATATTGTGTTGTGATGTGGCTGTGCCAGGTGCTACCTTTAAATAATCTAGTTCATTTTTTATAATTATTAATGGATCATGACTAACATCAGGTGCTACATTGCCACCAATAAATTCTAAATATGTTTCTGTCGGAAAACTTTGATTATTTATTCCTAAAAAATATGTAAATCCTGACATTCTTACATCACGCATTAACATTTCAATAATATCTCTTCCTGAACGACTTATTTTTGCACGGTCAGTTACTTGGGAATAAGTTTTATTTACGACCGAATAAGTTGTGTACATTGCAGCCATTATAATGGTGGTAATAATCACTCCAATCATCATTTCTACAAGAGTTAAACCTGCAATATTTTTTAATTTATTTTTATTCATTTTTTATTTTTTTATTTTGTAATCTGCTTGAAAATATAAATACTTTCTTTTTTTTCCGTCATTTAAATTTACTTGAACTCTTCCAATGTACATTGGATCATCATAATAATTTACAACACCAGAGTTTATAATTTTAAAAGGACAACCACTCGCACTCCAAGTACACACTTTAAAAACTGTTACTTTTTTAATATCTTTTTGTCCTTTACATTTTAAATATCTATCGTCTCCTATTACTTGGTTCCATTTATTTTCTTTATTTCTAGGCGCATCAACATTTTGAGTGCTGTAAATATTTGCGTTAGAAGCACTGCCAGTAAGGCCTGCTGTAGCTGCTGACGAACAAGTGCCTGGAGATGTCCAACCTGCATTATTCAAATGATCCATAAATTTTTTATGAGAAGGATCGCTGCTTACTATATTTCCTCCTTCAAAAGATATATTTTCATCAGTTGCACTAACTCCATAAATGCTATTTCTATGTCCAATAATATCTTCGGCTATCATACTAACTATAAAATTTGCTTTAGTTCTTTCCCCAGAAACATCAATCGATTGAACTGAATAATTGACCATTTGAAGAACAGCAATAAAACCAATGCCAACAATTGCTGTAGAAACAATTCCTTCTAGAATTGTTAATCCAAGTATATTTTTTATAAATTTATTTTTCATTTACATCTCTGTCCATTTTCCTGCTATAGCAACCCCATTTACCATTTTTTGACCCCATCTTTCTATTGCAACATCTCCAAATCTTGTCCAGCCAATAGCAAAAATAAATTTTTTCTTTTTAGCATAAATATCACCTTCATCGGGCTCTCCTGTAGATGGATTTATACTACATTCTGAAGAGCTGTTTGTTCTTGTACAAATAAATACAAATTCATCTGGGACTTTAGCATCTCCAGTCCCACTTGCCAAAGGTCCGTTGCCATCAAAATAACTGCCACTTTTAGAAAAACATACTACACCAACATCATTTTCAAAAGTTGTTGCAATTTTATCAAATACAATCCGTCTTACTTCAATTTTATCAGTAATACCTCCAACATCATTCCAGTAAACTTCTCCCGACGTATCTGTGTCGGATACTTGACATCTTTCTCCTTTATTATTGTTCCAGGCACTACTACCATCATTAATTCTTGATGAAAGATTATCAATATTCATTCCTTTTGATGTCACTATTAACTGTCCTCCATTTTCTTCAAATCTTACTTGAACATACGCATACAAACCTCTTTTTGCTTGTAAATTAATTCCTGTAATCAAATCTTTAATTTTTTCAGTAGCTAATCTTACTTCTCTTTCTTTTTTCCATGATGAAAAATTTGGATATGCTAATGCTGATATAATTCCAACAATTGCTACAACAACTACTAATTCTAAAAGATTAAAACCTTTAATGTTCTTTTCCTGCACCTGCATCTATTTTCCCTGCCTTCACAAGTTCTTCTAATGATTTCTGCATAGTTACCATTCCATCTTTAACTGCAGTTTGCATGATGCTTGGAATTTGATGAATTTTAGATTCTCTAATTAAGTTTTGAATAGGAGGAGTACACTTCATCACTTCAAAAGCACCAACACGTCCTTGTCCATCTTTTGTTTTTAGAAGTCTCTGTGTGACAACCATTTTTAAAGATGTAGAAATTTGTGCTCGGATCTGAGCTTGTTGTTCAGGTGGAAATACATCTATTATTCTGTTTATAGTACTTGGTGCACCACTTGTGTGCAGCGTTCCAAAAACCAAGTGTCCTGTCTCAGCAGCTGTTAAAGCGAGTCCTACTGTTTCTAAATCTCTCATCTCTCCAACCAATATAACATCTGGATCTTCTCTTAATGCAGCTTTTAAAGCTGATGCAAAAGACTTAGTTTGTTTTCCAACTTCTCTATGAGAAATAATACTTTTCATATCCTTATGAATAAATTCTACTGGATCTTCAACTGTGATAATGTTTGATGTTCTTGTTTTATTAATCTCATTAACTATTGCAGCAAGGGTAGTTGATTTTCCAGAACCTGTCGGTCCAGTCACTAAAACTAATCCTTTGTGCATATCAATGATGTCGTAAAGAACTTGTGGTAAATCAAATTGTTCCATTTCTGGCATTACTGTTTCTACTCTTCTAAGCACTGCTGCTGGACCAGTAATTGTTTTATAAAAATTTGCTCTAAATCTTAATCCACTTAATGTTACAGACGAATCTAGTTCATGAGTTTCTTCAAATCTTTTAGTTTCAACCTCATTACAGTTGCTAGTCATGAGATCCGTTAAATCTTGTGCCTTGATCATTACTTCATTTACTTTAAATATTTCACCGTTTTGTCTGTAAGCTAGTGGCCATCCGCTACGGATATGAAAATCGGAAATTTTTTTGTTATTTTTTGCTAACTCTTCTAATTTTTCAAACATAAGATTTTTGTATAATAATAATAAACGTTAATTAAAAAAGATAAAACTTCATATAATACCCAAAATAGTCATTAATTTTAGGAGACAAAAAGATCAAGATCTTTATAAAATCAATAAATTTGCTCTCTGTTGTAAATTTTACAACTCATAATGATGCTTAGACCAAGCATTATTGCTAACATGAGCGAGAAACAGAGCGTTCCTTTGTTAACTACTTTTGATTATTTTTTTTTTAGGATTTATTATTTCTGTGTTTTTAATGTCTAAAGCTAAACAAGTTATATCATCTCTTAGTTTATCTGCTCCCCAGTTTAATTCTTTTGCTATTGAGTCGACTATATTTTTAGGAGTGACCATATCAAGTTTCGAAACAATTCGTTTTACTCCTTCTGAGCCAAGTTCTTCACCATTTTTTAAATATCCTTCTGTTACACCATCGGTGTAAATTACTATCGTTTTATCATTTAAATTAATTGTTTTTGATTTTACCATAGACTCTGAAAAATATTTCATAATTCCTATTGGCGGTAGTTCAGATTCTATAAATTCAAATTCTTTTTTTCGATTAATCACCATAATACTTTCGTGTCCCGCGTTCACAATAGTCAAATCTCCAGTTTTTATATTAAATTTTCCGAATACAGCAGTTACAAACATGCCTTTAAATTTTGCTTCAACTATTTCGTTATTTACTCCAAAAACTACTTTTTCTAGTGGAAATGATAAATTAGAAAGTGTTCTAAATATAGAAGAAGCCTTAGCCATATACATTCCTGCTTTTACTCCTTTGCCAGACACATCTGCTAAAGTAAAAAAATATTCTTCCTCACCAACCTTTATTACATCAAAATAGTCTCCTGATACATCTCTTGCAGGAATATTTCTTGCGTAAATAAAATTTTCAAATTTTGAAATGTCGGGAAATAAACTTTTTTGGACTCCTGCTGCAAGTTCTCTTTCTTTTAATAATTTTGCCTCTTTTTGAAGGTTTTCTAAAGCAATTTTATTTTCCTTAATAAATCTAAAATAAAGTCCTGCTAAAAAAGTTATTGTTACAATAAAAATTGGATAACTTATATCAACAATTTCTGATCTAAATTTATAAATTGAAAAACCGATTATTATTATTAACAAAATATTTCCAAAGAAAATTAATAAGCTAAATCTTGGTTTAATTTTCTGTGATAAAATAAATGTTAATAAAGCTATAATTATAGAAAACAATAATTCAAAAATATAAGTATTAGGATTTCTAATTAAATAAGATTGATCTAAAATATTTTCTATAACGTTTGCATGTACCTCTACTCCAGGTATTGTAACTCCTAAAGGTGTTTTAACTAAATCGAATAATCCTTGTGCGGATGCACCAATTAAAACATATTTATTTTCAAAAAAATCTTTTTTAAATTTTCCATCATAAACGTCGCCTGCAGAAATATATTGTTTTTTCTGTGACTTTTTATATTTAATCCAAATAATGCCATTTGGATCAGAGTCAATTTTGTAAGGTCTGGCACTTATTCTTTTAATACCTACTTCATTAAGCTCAACGTAAATATTTTTTTGTTTAGATCCAACTCTAACCATTTCTAAGCCCATAGTAGGGTATATTTTTTCATTGAATCTAACTATAAGAGGCAAAGATCTTATAATACCATCTGTTTGATCTAAAAAGGATATAGAGCCTAATCCTTTTACATTTTTCTCTAATTTTTCTAAAGACCCTATTGAATATGGGTAAGAGTAAGTAAAATTTTTTGGATCACCTCCCTTAGATAAAAACCTTGCTTTAGCTTTTCTGTCGTAATTTATATGAGATGCAACATTACTTCCAAGAACAGCAATAATAGATTTAGACTCTTTTAACTTTTCGGCAAATATATCATCATGGCCTTTCAATTTTTGAAGCTCAGCAACATCCGAAGGGATTAAGCCATATGATTTTATTATTTCTTCTGGAGACTGTTTATCTTTTTCCGTAAAAAATATATCAAACCCAATTGCTTTAGGGTTTGATGTATTAAGCTGATCAAGTATTTTAGCAAAAACTGATCTACTCCACGGGAATTGACCAAATTTTCCAAGGCTACTTTCGTCAATGTCAATTATAATTACTTCACTATCTTTTTCTTCTACAAAAACTTTTTGGTATAAGTCAAAACTTAAATAAGAGACTGATTTTATAAATGATGGATTTATTGTTTTAAGTATTATTAGTAAAATTAAAATAATTAGAAAAATTAGATAATTTAAATTTTTTCGAACAAATGTTTTCACACAACGAATGTATATTTAAATGAAATAAAGTAAATAAATCTAATCTAAAGAATTATATTATTTTTTCTTCTTCTTCTTAGACTTTTTCTTTTTCTTCTTAGGTTTTTTCTTAACTACTTTTTTCTTCTTCTTAGGTTTTTTCTTAACTACTTTTTTCTTTTTCTTAACTACTTTTTTCTTTTTCTTAACTACTTTTTTCTTTTTCTTAACTACTTTTTTCTTAACTGCTTTTTTCTTCTTAGTTGATTTTTTCTTCACAGCTTTTTTCTTCTTAGTTGATTTTTTCTTCACAGCTTTTTTCTTTTTAGTTTTCTTTTTCTTTTCTGCTTTAGCTTTTTTCTTTTTCTTTTTAGAATTTTTTGCTTTAGCTTTTTTCTTTTTATTTTTCTTTTTCTTTTCTGCTTTAGCTTTTTTCTTTTTATTTCTCTTCTCTTTAATAGCTACTTTCTTTTTTTTATGTTTTTGAATATTTGTTTTGATTACTTTCTTAATTTCTTTCTTATCTAAACCTAAAGTTTTTAATTCTTTTTTTAATTCTTTTTTAAGAGCTTTTCTTTTTTCCTTACCTTCACCTGGGCTAAGCTTGGCAACTTTTAAAGCTTTCATTTTTTTATTAAACTTCTTTAATTGGTTTTTTGTAATTTTTTGAGCTTGTCCAGGAGCTTTCCCTTTTGTCATAGAAGTAATGCTATAAGGATTATCTAATAAAGTTTTTCCTAAACTATTTGCTACTAACACTTCGCCAGGTCTCATTCCTAAAGTGTTATTCTTTCCAGGGCCTATTAATAAAGTATCTGTCTTTCCTTTAGAAACCATTGTTTGAAATTCAGTTCCTCTAGATCCTAAAGTTCCTTCAGGAACTTCTACTGTAAGACTGTCTGGATTTTTTTTGCTAATTAATCCTGAAATTACTTTTAAACTTCCTTGCTTAACGCTTGCAACTATTTTTCCATCGTTTGTTTCTGGATCATAAATAAATGTATCCATTACAACTTCTGAGTCTTCACCTACTGTGAAAGTCGATTGGTCTAATAATAAAATTTGGGTACCAGAATTTAAATCTGAAATAATTGTCTCATTTAGATATATTTTATCTCCGGTTTTTAATTCTCGTGTTTCGGTCTTAACTGTACCTGAAATAGCACCAACAATACCTACAAGTTGTTTATCAATTTTTAATGTCTCACTTGCAAATGAATTGACATTAATAAAAAACAATAAGCTTAAAAATATAGTAAAAATTCTTTTCATTGCTGAAAAACTAACAAAATTTTAAGAAAAAAAAACCCTTTTTATGACTATATTAGGTCTTATTAAGGCCTATATAAGCACTAAAAATATGATTTTATTATGAAAGTAACTAAAAGACTTCACTTACTAATTATTTAATCTTTAAAGATTTTGAAAAACTTAAAGTAAAAGAATCTGTTATATAATCATAATTCATAATATTAGATTCAGATATGAGTTTTTCATAAGATAAATTAAGAAATAAAGTTCTATTTGGATCTAGTGCAGGAAAAAAATCACCCATTGCTTTAGTTAGTGCTACTCCAGTAGTATTTGTATAGTCTGACCTGAGTATATCTGAAACTACAGAAGTATCTGCTTTTTTATAATCAATAAAACTATGTGCATTACTCACTGACACATAAGCCCATGGAAAAGCAAAATTTAATCCAATACTAAAATCATAAGTCTCAGCGTCATTTCCGGCATCAACTTTGGCATCACTATCAGTATAGCCTAAACCAATAGAAGTTGAGATTAATTTATTTAAGATGTAATCGTGTCCTAAAGTATAACCATGTGCAATTGCATTACTTTCATTTGCTGTAGTATCTGAAGAATTATGGTTTGCTTTTGAGTCTGTATATGAATATCCATAATTAATTGAATTTCTCTCACCTACAGAAAAAAATCCTCCTACTCCAGACATAAAAGAAAAGCTATCTGCATCTGCCATAGCATCGGTTTTACTCATTATTAAATATGGGCTTAAACTTTGATTACCTAAAACAGTATCAAGACCAAAAGTTAAACCATAACTTTGGGAATCATCATCTAATTCTTGATCTTGGTCAGATGTTGTATGAGAAAAATTAATTAACAAGGATGACTGTTCACCAACAGGTCTCGTCGCTGATATACCCATACTAGCACTTGCAGTACTATCATATTTCGCTGAATTAAATCCAATTGTACTATCTGACGACTTTTTTAATCTTGTTTTTGAAACACTATTAACATTATCTGACCATACATTACCAGCGTCTATACTAAGTGTTAAGGCCCATAAACTTGGCTCTCTGTCTTTTAATTCTTCTTCAATTTCTTTTAGAGTTTGTAAATCTTCAGCTTCAAGATCTCGTCTAAGCTTCATCTCTTCAATTATTGTATTGGCTTTTTCTGGTGAATCAATTTGAACTAAAACAGATAATAAATATAATTTGATCTCAACATTGTCAGGATAAATCATATTTAATCTTTCCAATGTAGAAATTGTTTGTTTGTAATTTCCCATTTTACCTTGTTGTTGTGCATACTTAAGATTTAAATCTAAATCGTTAGGATTTTGTAAAATTTGAACATAGGTAATATTTTTATTATTGATTGAAGTTCCAGTACCTTGTTGTTCGCTAAGATCATCTAAAATTTTTAGAATTTTATTCCCTGTATCTTCTGCTACCTTGATAGTTTCTCCAATTTTTGGAATATCTACTATTTTTTCATCGATTATTTTCTGATCAACACTTTTTGATATAATTTCTTCAACAGGAGTTTTGGGAGCTTTTGCAACAATTACTTCTGTTTCTTGATCGAGTTTTTTTGAATCGATTTCAGTAATTTCTTTTTGAACTTTACTGATTTTTGCTTGAATATTTTGGAGATCTTGTTCAATTTTTTTAATTTCTAATAATTCTTTTTTTTGAGAAAATTCTTCTTTTATGGCTAATTTTTCTTCAGTTTTAGAAATAATATTTTCCTCACTAATAATGATTTTATCTTTTGTATTTTGATAATCTGTATTATTGGAAATTAGCACAGGTTTATTTAGTATTTTTTTTTCTATCAATTTAAAACTTAGTTTTGGTACTTCAACGGCTTTTTGGAATAATTTTTCACTAAAAGCACCAGCGGGTATTGTTCTTGCCGCTTCAGAAAACAAAGCTAGCAAAGCAACAATAAATAATACCGGTATTATTCCAGTAGATTTATTTATCTTTTTTTTAAAGCTTTTTTTTCTTGTGCTTTTTTTTTTGTTTGTTTTTTTCACAAAATTTACTCTTGTTTTCTCCAAATAAGATAAATTACAAATGGAACCGTAGCAGGCACAAAACCGAACCAGATCCATTCATCCCAACGAAAGGTTTTATCTAAACCTTCGTTTTGCAAACCATTCCACCAGGTAAGATAACCAATAAAAACCATCCAGCCTAAACTTAATGTAGTAAAAATTTTTTCTTTAAATGAAAAATTTCCTGAAAGAAGTTTGCATGCAAATTCTCGTACTTTTGAAAAGAACATTTTTCAAACTAACATTTTGTAAAATTACCAGAGGCATCTAGCTCCATTTTACAACCAGGTGGGTTAATTCTATCTGCATAAATAGTAAAAGTCGAACCGCTAGATAAAGCACAAAAATCATATCCAATTTTATCTCTATCTATGTAACCAGCACTACCAAATAAATCTGTACCTATTTCTTCAGTGGTACTTTGATCACAAATATCTGAATTAGAAAAATAACTACCAAAACTTGAATATTCTTCTTGTTGGGCTAAAGAAATTTGATGCATAATATTTTCAGCTGATTTTGCTTTTGTTGATGAGATATAACCATTGTAAGAAACTACTCCAATTGCAGATAAAATTCCTACAATTGCTACAACAACTAAAAGCTCTACTAGAGAAAACCCTAGTGAGCTTTTAGAATTAATTTTCTTAGATTTGTTATTCAACACCTACAATATTTGAAATAACCATCGCGTCATTTCCAGAAGTACAGGGTGCTACAAAACATGTGCTAACTTCAATTGTACCCGCAGTTGCATCTGCTTCCATATAAGTGTAACCTAATTCACTAGCAGCGCCTGTTGGTGTACCTTTTGTTACACCTGCTGCAGTTGGAGTGAATGAGTTTTTAAAGTCTCCAAGAGCTACTTCTGCCTGTGTTGCATAAGCGTCAGCATCATTAACAACTGTACAATCGATAGCAGTACCATTAGACGCCTTCATAGCTTCAGCTTCTGTACCCATGCTACATTTTTGAATTTCTGCTGCAATGTATTTTACTACTGATGCTTGATTTGATTTAGAAGCATTAATTTTTGCACTCTTAGTATATCCGTTATATGCAACAACACCTACTGCTGCCAAAATACCTATGATTGCTACAACAACTAGCAATTCAATAAGTGTAAAACCTTTATTATTTTTCATATTTTCCCCTCTTATTTATATTAACTATATTTTTATAAAAATTATTGAAGAAGTAAATACTTTAAAGATTGATAAAACAATACAAAATTATGCTAGATATTGTGTGATTATAATAGCTTATTGCTCATATTGAGTTTTATTTTCTTGTTTTATTGGGTAATAATTGTGTTATTTATCACTTATTATTTATGACTTATAAAGTTACTGAAGAGGGAAATATCGCCACTGTCTTTCTTGATGGAGAGATAGATATGGATGTTACAGAAAAAGCTAAAGAAGTAATATTACCTTTAGTAGAGTCAGGTAAGGAAGTTCATTTAAATCTAAAAGATGTAGCATACATGGACTCATCTGGAATATCTGTACTTATTGAAAGCCATCAAATGGCTATGGAAAAAAATACAAAAGTAATTGTAAAAGAAGTCAGTAAATCTGTTTTAAAAGTAATTATGATGGCAAAACTTGAGCAGATATTAAACCTTGAGTAATGAACCTTTCAGAAGCTAAAGATTTTCTTGTCAGTTCCGCTAGTCTTAAAGAGGTTAGAACTTTTTCAAGAGAAACCTTTGAAAAAATTAATTTAAACCAAGAATTAAAAGATGAATTAGTTTTAGCAATCGCTGAAGCTGCACAAAATATTGTGAAACACGGATATAAAGGTATTGAAGAAACTAGTGACAGAATGGAAATAAAAATTTCACTAAACGAAGATCAATTAACAATAGGCTTTTATGATAAAGGAAAACCTGTTGTTCCTGGAAATGTTCAGCATAGAAAATTGGATGATATAAAACCAGGAGGTTTAGGAACTTTTTTTATTAAACAAATAATGGATGAAGCCGTTTTTAAAAAAGATCAACAAGGTTGGATTAACCATCTTGTTTTAACAAAAAAAATCTAGCCTATTAAAGCACCAACGTTAAATATTGGTGAGTACATCGCTATCATTAAGCCACCAATCATAACACCCATAAACACAATCATAATCGGTTCAATTAAACTAGACATATTATCAACTGAGTTATCAAACTCTTCTTCATAATATTGAGCTACAGAATTAAACATTTCATCTAATTGTCCGGTTTGTTCTCCAACAGAAATCAACTGGCTAAAAGTTGGTGGAAAAAGTGGTTCTTTTAAAAATAATTTTGTTAGTGTGTCTCCAGAGAAAACTCCTTTTTTAACATTTTCTAAAGCTTCTGATACAACAACATTATTACTAACATCTTTTGCGATATCTAAACTTTCTAATAAATTTACTCCAGCTGCACTTAGGTTACCCATAATTAATGAAATTCTTGCGATCAATGATTTTAAAATCATTTCTCCAAAAATTGGCATTTTCAAAATTTGCTTATGCCATCTATATTTAAATGCTGCACTTTTTGATACTAAAGTTCTAAAACCAAAAACAAAAGTAATTATACTTATTAACATAACCTTTCCACCTGTTCCTCTTAAAAAATCACTCATGCTCATAATTACTGCAGTTGGTTTTGGTAAAGCGATACCCATTCCTTCATACATTTGTGCAAATACTGGTACAACTTTAACTAACATAAATGCGCTAACAATAATTGCTACTGAAAACATGATCATCGGATACATTAGAGCACCTTTTATTTTCTTTTTAATTTTTTCTTTCTTCTCTAATGAATCTACAATTTTTAAAAGAAATACATCAAGTTTACCACTAGCTTCCCCAGCTTTAATTAGGTTAATATAAACATTGTCAAAATATTGAGGATATCTCTCAAAACATTTTGATAGTGTTACACCTCCCTCAAGGCTTTTTCTAATATCTTCAATAATGTCTTTTATCGTTGGGTTTTCCAATTGATCTCTTAACATTTCCAAAACTTGCAGTATTGGCAATCCCGCCTTGACCATTGTTGCAAATTGTTTTGAAAATATTAATATATCTTCAACTTTTGCTTTCTTTTTTCCAAATAATGAACTTCCTTTAGATTTGGCTTTTTTCTCACCTTTTTTCTTTTTTGTTCTAATTAAGTTGGTAATGATTACTTTTTGTTCTTTAAGTTTGTGTGAAGCTTCATCTTGATTAAGAGCTTCTATGTCTCCTTCTACATATTTGCCCTCGGAAATTCCTTTGTATGAATAAAACTCCATAAATTTATTCTCTATTATTAGCTAGATGACAATACACGCTCGTATTCTCTAAAACTAAGCTCTCCGCTAGTAATTAATCTTCTGCCCATGTCTTGCATTGTCTGAAAACCTTCTTTTATTCCAATTTCTCTTAATTCAGGCGTTGTGGCTTGTCTCAAAATTGCTTCCTTAATAGGTTTAGATATTACTAAAATTTCATAAATTCCCTGTCTTCCTTTATATCCAGAATCTTTACATTTTGGACAACCTTTGCCTTTAACTGCTTTTGTTCTTGAAGCTTGTTCAGGGCTAAACCCTAAATCAGTTAAAACTTTTGGCGTAACATCTTCATCAGGCACCCTACATTCTTTACAATTCTTTCTTGCAAGTCTTTGTGCTAAAACCATTTGACATGCAGCACTTATTAAATAATCAGGTGTTCCCATATTTTGTAATCTTGTAATTGTACTTGGAGCATCATTAGTGTGAAGAGTACTAAAAACTAAGTGTCCAGTAAGTGCAGCTTTTAAACCAATATCAACTGTTTCTTTATCTCTCATCTCTCCAACTAGAATTATTTCAGGGTCTTGACGAAGAAAAGACCTCAGAGCAGCTGCAAACGATAATCCAATATCATCTTTAATTTGAACTTGCCCCACTCCATCTAATTCATATTCAACAGGATCTTCAGCTGTTAAAATATTTAAATGAGGTTTACTTACTTCTTTTAAAATACTGTAAAGGGTCGTAGATTTTCCAGACCCAGTTGGTCCTGTAACAAGTATTAATCCTTGAGTTCCATGTATTGCTTTTCTTAAGTGTTTTAAATCAGTATCTTCAAAATTTAATTGTTCAAGCGTTATGTCTCCAGCATCCTTGTTAAGAATACGCATAACAATTCTCTCATTAGCTGATGTGGGCAAAATAGATAAACGTAGATCAACTACTTTACCATCAATCTTAAAATTAATAGCTCCATCTTGAGGCAATCTTCTTTCAGCAATATCAAGTTTACCCATTATCTTAAAACGAGTAACAACAGCACCATAGTTATCATGTAAAAACTGTTTGTATTGTTCTTGCTCTGAAAGCATTCCATCTAGTCTGTAACGAACTCTTGAACTAAATCTAAAAGGTTCAATGTGAATATCACTAACACCTAATTTAATAGCTTCAGCAACTACTGCAGTACTAAATTTAATTACCTCAGACTCGTTTTCTATTGCTTCAATATCTTCTTCTGGTTTAGTATCTAAAACTTCTCCCGCTTCTCCGTGATCACTATCAAATGTTTTTGTTTTTTCTTTATTATCTTTTCTTATTGAAGCTGTTGTAACATCGCCACTTTCATTTGATATTTTTTCTATAAAATCAGATATTTCACTAAGTTTAGATCCATGAAGTTCAATATTTTTTTTTGTTATCGCTTTTAAATTTCTCATTAATCCAAGTTTAGAACTATCAGGAATAGCCATGTGAAGAGTGTTTCCTTCGACTTTAAACGGAGCAACAAAATTAGTCTTAATATAATTGGACGGAAGAACTGTCTTAATATCATTGTTTAATTCAATTTTTGTTAAATCAACAGTTTCTAAATTTTGTTCTTTTATGAGAACATCTAAAATTTTTTGTTCATCAGTAAGCTTAAGTTCAAACACTGCATCAATTTGAGATTTGTTTTCTTCAGCACTTACTTTTTTTATATTAATTAAATCTTTTCCTGAAATAATATCGTGATCAATTAATACATTAATTAGATTGATTTCGCTTTCTCTGCTTATTTTAAGCATTATAAAATCCTTGGTGCGATAAATATTAATAATTCATTCATCGTATCGCTATTAGTTTTTCCTTTAAATAAATTTCCAACTACTGGAAGATTTCCTACTCCAGGTGTTTGGTTTTTAGTATTTGAAATTTGATTTTTTTTGATTCCACCAATTACAACAATATCTCCATCAGCAATTAAAAGTTTTGTTTTTATCTCCATTTTATTAATTCCTACATCAGAAGTACTTCTATTTGGAGTATCGTTATTTACTGTAATATCTAGTAAAACATTACCATCACCAATTATGCTTGGGGTTACATTTAATTTAAGTGCAGCATCTTTAAATTCTGTACTAGATGTTCCAGATCCTGTAGATGTAGTAACTGCTATCTGCTCACCTTGTGTGATGGTTGCTAATTGATTATCTATTGTAAAGATTTTTGGATTAGAAATCGTTTTACCAAGACCTTCCAATTCTAAAGCATCTAATTGAACTTTTAAAACAGCAGAACCTGTTCTCTTTAATATACCTATTCCACTTGTCGCTCCTGCTGCTCCAAAATTTGTAAGTAGATCCTGAGTTCCTCCAATAGCAGCTGTAGTGTCTGTTATTCCACTACTAACAGAACTTCCTCCGACTGATCCTCCAATTTGCTCATTTTGTCTAGTATACACTGCACCAAGTTTAGTTCCGAGCGCTTTTTCGAAAGTTGAAGTTGCTTCGACAATAAAGGCTTCTATTAATACTTGCTTAGTTCTTACATCAATTTCCCTAATCACTTTATCAACTACATCTAAATCTTTTTCTTTTCCTCTTACAATTATAGATCTTGTAGTTTTTTCTTCAGTTACTTGAATTGGAATATAAGTTGAATCACCTGTCCTATCTGTAAACAATTCAACTATAGTAGCTTTTGCTTCTCCTGGTGAAATATAATAAAGTCTAAATATTTCAGATATAATTGGTTCAACAGAATCTTCTAGTTCAACTTTTTTCTTCACAGCTGCAGCTCTTGCTGATTTATAACTTTCTTGTGAAGTTAAAACTGATGGAGAATGAATTCTTATAATATTGCTTGCCACATCAATATCTGCAGCATAATTTTTCATATCTAATAAAGCATTAAATGCTTTATCCCATGGTACATTTTCAAGCTCCGCTGAAATAGCGCCAGCGACTTCTTCTCCTACAAGAATATTAACTTCTCCAATAGTTGCCATTAGGCTCATAGCTTCTACGTAATCTAAATTTTGAAATTTAAATGATACATTTTGTTTTAAACTTACATAGTCATCTGGAATAAGAAGATAATTTCTTTCTTTAACAGATGATATTTGTTTTCTTTTTGTTAATTTTTTATGATCTCCGTCTACTGGTGTTGGTCCCATTTCTACAGTTTTATCAATTTCAACCTTGCCTGTTAATTTTACATTTTCTTTAATTAGAGGAGTATTATGTTTAAAGGGCTTATTATATTTCTTATTAAAATTTGAGTTTGCACAACCATTTAAAAACAACATTAAAATAGAAAATATAAAAATAATTCTTAGTGGTTTCTTAATCATTATCATTAATTTATCTCTGCCGTTTCTTTGATTTGATTTTTAAAGTTTATAGTTAGATAAGAACTTTCGTTCTTTTGAAATATTGCTTCATGTTTTCTAAGCTCTACTAATTTTACACCTTCGCTCAATTCTTCATGCATTTTTAAAGTTATTAAATCTCCAACTGCATTTATTAATGAAACATAGCCTTCAAATTTTCCTTGAATAATTCCAACAAGTTTAAAGTTATATAAACTCATCTCTGTTTTTTCTTGTTCTGATCCTGCAACTATTGCAGTTTTTGCTCCTCCTGTTGCCGCATCTCCAGCAAAAGGATCGTTTAATGGCAATTGCTCCTCTTCATTATTTATTTCAGAAGCTATATTTGTTGAAGTTCCTGCCTGTTGTTTTTTAATTTGTTTATTAACTTCTTTTGCTCTTTCAATAATGTTTTGTTTCTTTTTCTCTTCACTATTGTCATCTGCGTAAACGTAGTTATTTACGTTCAATAAAATTATAATAAATAAAACTATTATTTTAAAAAAATTCATCAGCTAAACCCACTATTGTTAATGTTCCTGTAACTTTTATCGTACCAGTTGTATCGCCTTTTACCACTTTTATTAATTCTTTGTCAAAATTCAACATTTTTTTGGATAACGAAATTTGGCGTTTAAACTTAATATATCCTAAAAAATTACCAGTTATCTCAAATTCTACAGGTATTTTGTAATATGCTACTTCCTCAACTTTTTTAACTTTGTTAGATTTTTTTTTCTTTTTCTTCTTCTTTTTGTTATTTGTCTCCGCTAAAGCATCAGATTTTGAAACTTCTTTAATTTCTTTTTTTTCTATTTTTGAAATAATCAAATTATTGTCATCTGCAAACTCACTAAGAGTTTGATATAATCCTTCAACTTCAGCTCTTGAATGAAATAAAGTTGAATATTTTTTATACTGCGGAGTTAGTTTTTTAATTTTTTTCTGTTTAGATTTTATTTCACTAATGAATTTTGCAGTTTCTTCTTGAGTTTTAATCATTTTATCAAGTTTTGTTTTTTTTCTTTCTACAATTGGATTTAAGATTGCGTAGTAAATAATTAGAAAAAGAACTATAGAACCGACTGCTATACCAATTTTGATAAAAGTTTTTTTATCAGTTTTTAATATTTTTTCTTTAATGTCTTCAAAACTTATATTTTTTAAATCAATTTTTAAATCCATAATTTACCTTATTTCGTTTTTACAAAAACCCTAAATCCTTTCATAGGAACTCCATCCGCTGATTTACTTCTTGGTAGTTTCATTGAAGATAGAGATGCTTGTTTAATTAATTTCTGTTTACCTAAGTTTTCAATAAAATTTAAGATATCTTGATCGGCAGCAGCAAGTCCTTGTATGATCACTCTATTCGCTCCGTTATATTCAACACTGTTAAACTTAACTCTCTTTGGAACGCTTGATGCAATTTGTGCAAGAATTCTATAACTTTTATCTTTATTGGATTTTAATGTTCTACTTAATTTTAGTGCAGTTGATATTATTTTTAATTCTTTTGATATAGTTTTATTTTCTTTATTTTTTAAAGCATGTAATTTTACAACTTTATCATAATCAGATAATTTATTGTTATAAGTATGAATATTCCAAAAAGATAAACCAAAAAGTATTAAATATATTCCAACAACCCCTCCTACAAAACCTTTGAAGGCAAAACCTGAAATTGCTTTCATTTTTTTTTGTGAAAACATGCTTTTTCGTTCAGGTAACAAATTTATATTTTTAACTGCTGTTACAAACTTATAGTATCCAAATACATCTAGCTTTCTAAATGCTAGCCCAATCACTGCTGTTAAGTGGGATCTGTTATTTATTTGAACTTGATCTTCAATTTGTTGAGGAATCTTTAATCCATCAATAGGATCAAAAAGTGTAAACCCTATATTTGATAAATTTTTTCTAAATGATGAAAGATAATCTTCTACATTTGGTAAGCTTGAAACTACTTTTACATTTCTAATTCTTTTTTCATATTTTGTTTCAAAATCTTGTATTGCCTGTTTTAACTGAGTAGTAAACCTTCTTGATAACCCTTCTTTTTCTTCATGATCCTCGGATTCTAGTAAGATTTTTCTATCTAACCCTCTTAAAAAAACATCCGTAATTATTGGATTATTATTATACAAAATCATTAAATAATTTTCATCAAGACCAAATTCAAGAACGGCCGTAAGATTTGCATCTTCTGTTTTTTTAGAAATTTGATTTATCTGATCTACTGCTGATTTAAGTGCAAAACATTTGACATCAATTATTACTGGATTTAGTGCACTTGTTTTTATTATTGTTGTGTAGCCATTAATATCCGAAAGTTTTGATGCAACAAATAAAATTTCCATTGTATTTTCTTTTTGATTTCTATCTATTACTTGATGAAAAATAGAATAATCATCCAGGTTATCAGTTAACTGAACTAAATTTTCCCATAAAGAATTGGACTCTATTGCTGTTTGTAATTCTTCATCTTTCATTAATGGAGCTGTTACAACTCTTATAATCGCACTAGTAACTGGAATGGCAATTGCTGCATTAGATGTAGTAATTTTAGATTTTTGAATTGCTAAAGAAAGTTCTTGAGCTACTTTATCTGCATTTTCTAAAATTGTTGTATCGTTCGGTAAATCTAGTGGATGTCTATAAAATTTTTCTATAACCCATTGATTTGATTTATCGTTTGAAATTTGTGCAAGTGTAATCTCTTTATTAGTAAAGTCTACACCAAGAATTTCTTCACCTTTTACTGAAGATCTTCCTAATTTAGATTTGAAAAAATTTCCTAACTTGTTTTTTAGACCACCAGATGAAACTTTTTGAGTTTCTTCTTTTTTACCAACAGATGGTTTTTTAAAATTAATACCTTTCAATTTATCAAAAATACTTGGGGCTTTTGTTTTTTCTTCTTCTGTAGATGTTTCTAGTTTTGATTCTGGAGTTTCAGAAATATTTTCTGTTGTAGAAGTAGTTTGTTCCAGTGTTGTTGATTGAGTTAATTCTTCTGCAGTTTGATCGCTTGTTGAAGCTTCTTCTAGATTTTGTTGTTCTTTTAATTTCTCATCATGAACATCCTCAAACCATTTTTCTAATTTTGGAATTGCTTCCTCTAAATCAGGAGTTCCAGATGAAGAAATTTTTTGTTTTCCATCTATATAAAGTCTACCAACCCAGTTTTTTGATTTTAGTTCACCTTTATATTTATCTTGCCTTACATATATATGGAGTCTGCCATCTTTTTTATGAATTACCTCGTGTTCTTTTTTTTGTTCTTCATTAGTATTTGTTGAGCTTATGGTTTGTTCATCAGATTCATCCTGTGATTGTGAAGTTTCCTGATTTTCAGTTGAG
>Ga0208639_1000655_pt1 | contig 25727 bp, 12 predicted proteins | sample ETNtaG_33_FD_185772 | JGI IMG/M metagenome (GOLD analysis project Ga0208639, IMG submission 185772) | Marine microbial and viral communities from oxygen minimum zone, Eastern Pacific Ocean - ETNP201310SV76 (SPAdes) (version 2) | ecosystem: Environmental > Aquatic > Marine > Oceanic ...
TGAATATGAGAATGTTCCTGGCGCAACATCATTTACTGCAAGAGTGATGGTTGTTGTATCACTGCCACCGCTATTTGTTGCAGTAATTGTGTAAACTGTAGAGGCAGAAAGTACAGTTGATGTTCCCGAAATCTCACCAGTTACTGGATTGATTGTTAGCCCATTAGGCAAGTCTGGACTAATTGAATAACCATGCAGACCATTGGCACCAATGGTAAGGATTCTGGCTGCAGGTAGGGTATTATCGGAGTACGAAACATGAACATTGTCACTAGAATCTACGGCCATATAACTATGATATCCAACATTGCCATCACCATCTAACTCCGTGAAAACCCATGATCCTGATTTGTCGGTTGCATAGCGAAGTGCGCTATTGGTTACATCTCGATATGTCACGTGTAAATTATCATTTGAATCAATAACTAATGCTGAGTGAGTCCCCACGTCGTTAGCGGTTTCAAGGGCCGATAATGCCCAGGAAGCAGCATTAACACAATTGCTTGAACAAGTTGCATACCTCAGCGCAGTATTAGTTACATCCCGATGAACAATATGAATCGCCCCAGTTGAATCAAAAGCGATTGATGGTTGGCCACCTGTCACAGAAGATGAACTACCGATATTATCGACAACTGTATTTACCCAAGAGCCTGATTCATCAGTAATTCTATTCAGTGATTTAAAATGAGCATCATAATATGCGATATGTACTTTGTCGTTTGAATCAATGATGATTTCTGATTGGTGTCCAGTATTGCCTGTGTTATATATTGTTGATGTTTGCCAAGACCCAGTCTTATCGGTAGCATATTTCAAATTCTGCATCGTTAAGTCTTGGTATGAAATATGTATTTTATCATTTGAATCTATTGCTATGGAAGTGAAATACCCCACTATTCTACCTGCCGTATTATCTATCGTACTTACGACCCAAGAGCCGCTCTCATCGGTAGCATACTTCAAGTCGCCATTAGTTTCATCAAAATATGAAATATGTATATTATCAGTAGAGTCGATTGCTATATCTGCGAAACGCCCTACATCAGGGGTTGATTGGATGGTTGTTGTCACCCAAGAACCGCTCTCATCTGTAGCGTAAATTAAGTCAAAATTACTTTCATAAACTACATGTCTATTTCCAACTGAATCAATCGCAATTGAGTTCCAACTATTTGCCACATTGTCAATAATACGTGTTGGTATTGCTCCACCACTATTGCTTGGTGTTGCTGTTGGCGACATTGCAACATTGATGGTTAAATCAAATACATCTGGTGAATATGTGATACTTGGCGTAGAATCCTGTACTGTAATATTGACATAATCTACTGAAGAGCCCCCACTATTTGTTGCTGTGATTGTGTACATAGTTGTTGGGCGAAGCGCAGTTGGAGTACCAGATATTTCGCCAGTTGCGGTATTGAAATTTAGTCCAGTAGAAAGGCTTGGTGAAATCCACCAAGTTATAATTGGTCCACCAGAATTGGTTGGTGTAACCGCTGACATTGGTGTATCTTTGGTCAAGTCAAACTGGTCTGGACTGTAAGATATTCCTGGAGTTACGTCATTTATCGTGATGTTGACATAGGCTGTTGATGTACCGCCTGAATTTGTTCCAGTAATGGTATATTGTGTTCTTGTTTGTAGTGTGTTTGGAGTGCCGGTAATCTCTCCTGTAGAGGTATCGAAATTAAGCCCATTAGAGAAACTTGGTGAAATGCTCCAGGTTACAACTGCTCCCCCTGAATTACTCGGTGAAACAGCGCCCATCGCAGTGCCTTTGGTAAGAGTAAGGTCATTTTGTGTGTAGGAAATACTTGGAGTTTGGTCATTTACAGTAATTCCGATATTGAAGGTGGTGGTGCCCCCACTATTGGTTGCATTAATTGCGTAAAACCCTATAATACCGAATTGGGCTTGAAGTCCATTTGTTGTCGGAGTGCCGCTTATCACACCTGTTGAAGGGTCAAGAGACAAACCTGCAGGGAGCACCGTAGTACCCCAACAACAGGACCAAGATATTACTGCACCACCGGTAGAGGTTGGGGATTCAGGAGTCATGGCTATACCTTTGGTCAAAACAAGCGTGTTGTAGGATATTACTGGATCTTCATCATTGATTGTAATGTTGACATAGGCTGTTGATGTGCCACCTGAATTTGTTGCCGTAATTGTATACATTGCCCTAGAATGGAATGTGGTTGGAGTTCCTGAAATCTCTCCAGTTGAAGTAGCAAAATTAAGTCCATTAGTGAATGCTGGATTAATTGCCCATAAGTCTACTGCACCACCAGAGTTTGATGGTAAAACAGCACTCATTGCAACATTTTTATCTAGAGTTAGGTCATTTTGTGTATAGGAAATATCTGGTGCGTCTATTTGGAATTCAAGATAGATTGTAGTGCTAACAGAATTACCGCTAATATTTGCATAGATTGTATGAGTGGTATTACTGTAAATCGATGTTGGAGTACCGCTGATTACTCCACTACGCCAATTCATGTGTAAGCCATCAGGTAAAGCCGGACTGATTTGCCAAGTTGTGTGTTGCTTGACTCCTTTACCTGAACCAGGCATAGTAGCATATTCTAATTCTGTATTTATTGCAGGATCGCTATGTGCAATATGAATATCATCATTTGTATCAATTGATATCGAACATGATAACCCGCCATCACTGGTTAAGGTTGTAGTTACCCAACTACCGCTTTCATTGGTAAAATAATATAATTTCTTGTTACTGGCAAAGTCAGAATATGAGTAAATAATATGCAAATCACCATTTGAATCTGCAGCAATACTTGTGTGTTCGACATTGTGATTTGCTTTAACAGTCGATATTGCCCATGAGCCTGCTGAACCTGATGCAAGTTTTAGGTCCTTATTGTTAGCTTGGAGATAAGAAATATGCACTTCATCATTATAATCTACAGCAATCGATGAGTATTTTCCTACATTTTGATTTGATTCAACAATTTCTCTAGTCCATGTGCCCCCTTCATTAGTTGCATAAATTAAATCGCTACCAGTATCGCGATAATATGAAACGTGGACTTTGTCATTTGAATCGAGAGCCATTGAAGGGTCTATTGCATGTTTTGATATATCTGAAATTACTGTTGAAGCCCAAGAACCGCCTTGATTTGTTGTATAATTTATTGATTGCTTGTTATTTGTCGGGTCTTTGGTTGAGAACACAATATGCACAATATCGGTAGAATCTATTGCCAAATCGGTTCCTGGAATTCTTCCACTTGCTAGATTTAATACTGATGCGGTTGTAGTATCAATATCACTTAATTGCCAAGTACCACTAGCATTGGTAGCATAACGCAAGACATCGTTTGTCATGTCCAAGTAAGTTATGTGAATTACTCCTGTTGAGTCTATGCCAATACTTGGATATTCTAAAGGAGTTACTGAATTTTGTATAACTGAATTGGTCCAAGCACCGTCATAAAAGTAAGATAATTTCATGTCATCTGAAACTGCTTCATAGCCAACCATGGCCATTGCACCACTTGGTCCTTGGGCAATGTCGATTCCATGGCCAAATGACCCATCAATACGCATTGTTGAGGCTTGAGAAACCCCTGTAGTCCATGATGGGCTACTTGTATCGCCATTGATTGTATGGGTGAAAGTAATTGGAGTAATTGTTGAGTTAGTAACATCCGAGATTCCCTCAACACTAGAAGTAAGTGTAGCAAATGGTAGAACTTCTATGGTTAATGTTGCAGTATCAGTACCACCAGAATTTGTTGCGGTTACTGTATATGCTTGAGATGATGATTCAATCGTTGGAGTACCAGATAATTCACCGGTCGCAGTATTGAAATTAAGCCCTGTAGGCACTCCTGGAGATATGCTCCAAGAGGTTACTGCACCGCCACTATTTGATGGGGTAATCGAGTTCATTGTCTCATCTACAATCAAATCAAATACGGTAGTTGAGTAAGATATACTCGGTAAGGCATCAACGACTGAAAGAGAAATAATTGCTGTATCGGTGCCGCCAGAATTTGTCGCTGTTATTGTATAAGTTGCTGAAGGGGAAAGCAAAGTAGGAGTTCCTGATATTTCTCCAGTGTTTTCATCAAATACAAGACCAGTTGGTAATGCAGGAGAAATTGACCAGCCTTGCCTTCCATTTGTGCTTGAGATTAGGTAGTTTAGATCTCCATTGGTTTGGTCATAATATGATACATGTATATTGCCAGATGAATCTACGAGTAATGAATTATGGGGTCCAATGTGGCCTTCTGTATCAAGAGTAGATGTCGCCCATGAGCCGCTTTTATCGGTAGCATATTTCAAATCACCATTAGGATTTTGTAAGTAGGAAATATGTACATTGTCACTGGAATCGATGGTTAGTGACGAATATTGGCCTGAATCACCTGTGGAGTCGATAGTTGAAGTTTGCCAGGAGCCACTTTTATCTGTAGCATATTTTAGGTCATCATTAGTGGAATCATAGTAGGAAATGTGAACTTTATCATTGGAATCTATCGATAAAGAAGACTCCACCTTTGCCCCTATATAATCCACATGAGTTGAAACCCAGGAGCCGCTCTTGTCAGTGAGGTAATATAGTTCAAAGACGGTGACGCTCAGGAAGACACAAGAAATATGTATATTATCATTTGAATCTATACCAATTGAAGGTAAAAAGGTGCAGTCATTAGTTATGGAGGAGAAGATATTAGAATGAACCCACGAGCCGGATTCATCTGTAGAGTAACGTAAATATCCTTGGTTGATCGCATTAAAATGTGCAATGTGCACTTTGTCATTGGAATCAATTGCAATTGAAGGATCATTTCCAGAACCAAATTGTGCATCTATTTGGGAAGAAACCCATGTACCGCTTTTATCTGTTGCGTATTGAAGGTACAAATTCAATGCATAAGCAATATGTACATTATTATTAGAGTCGACTGCAATTGATGTTGAAGATGTCATCATATCCCCAATAGTTGTGTCAACCCAAGTGCCGCTCTTATCTGTTGCATACTTTAATTTGCCATTAGTGTCATCCAAATATGATATGTGCATTTTACCATTTGAATCCATAACCATTGATGAGTAATTTCCAACATCTCCAATCGAATCTATAACATGAAGCGGTATATCTCCGCCAGTATTGGTTGGAGTAAGTGTAGAGATTGCAACATCTTTGGTAAAGGTAAACGGAGACCCTGTATAGGAAATAACAGGAGTTTGGGCTAATACATTGAGGTAAAATTGACCTGTGTATGACAACCCAGTAGATGATGTTGCAGTAATTGTATGTGTAGTATTGAGGTGAAGAGATGTGGGCGAGCCTGAAATTGTACAAGTCCCTGCCTCTACGCTAAGTCCTGTTGGTAAGGATGGAGAGAATGTGCAAGTTGCACCTGATAATGCAGAGCGCGCAGATGAACCTGTATTATGGCCTTGGACTGTTGCATGGTAAAGGTCTTGGCCAGTATTATGTCGATAAGCAATATGGAGGTCGTCATTAATATCCACAGCGATCGCTGTGTAAAGTCCGATACTGGATGAGCTTTCGTGTATACCTTTTGTGACCCAAGAACCGGTAGCATCTGTAGCATACCACAAATCATCATTAACATTCTTTTCATAGGAAATATGGGCTGAACCTTGTGAATCATAAACAAGAGAATTATATCGCCCGACACTTCCTGCTGATAATATAGTCGTAGTTGTCCAAGAAGAACCGGAATATACTCTATATTTCAAATCATCAATCCCTCCCACAAAATAACTAATTCCTGGCTCATCAGTTATTGGCGAGATTGCTATGTCTACAGCCATTCCACCAGCAGAGCTGATATCCTCTAAGTTAGAACTAACCCAAGAACCGGATGTATCAGTCACATAATGTAGGTCATCACCGGTTGTATCGTAGAATGCTATGTGAACTTCATCATTTGAATCAATAGCAATAGACGTCCAACCAACATCAACGCTGCTTACAATAGCATTCCAAGTCCAAGAACTACCAGTCTTCTCAGCATATCCAAGGTCGCCCCCACTATCACGATAAGCAATGTGTGGTTTGTCATTCGAATCTATGGCGATGGATGTATATTTGCCACCAGTACCGTCGACATTTGTCTTTGTCCAAGAAGAACTACCTGATGCCTTGTAAGCATATTTCAATTTATTACCAGAACCATACTGATATGATACATGAAGGCCGTCGTTTGAGTCGATTGCAATACTGCAATACTGGCCTACATTACCGGTTCCATCAATATTATTTGTTTGCCAAGTGCCTGATGCATTTGTTGAATATTTTAAATCATCATTTGAACCATCGCGGAATGAAACAATGTGAACTTTTCCATTACTATCGGTAACTATGCTGTTGTAATGTCCAGCATCGCCTGAATTATAAACTGAATTTGTACTGTTAACTAGACTTGAAGACCATGCGGTCCAATTGAAAGTGATTGGAGTGAGTGTATCATCTTTCATCATCTCAACGCCAGCAACACTTGGCTCAACTTGCCACATCGACATAAGTTGAACTATTGTTGTTGCAGATTGAGTGGTTGTATTGGCATAAATTGTGTAATCTGTGGCGGGGAAGCCTGCGGCAGGCGTTCCCCAAATAGTTCCATTATTGGCGCCAAATGACAAACCAGATGGCAGGTCTGGATGGATTTCATAGGTTTCAGTATTGGCAAGACTGCGGAATTTACCGAATCTCAATTGATCAGTATCCTCATCGAGATGAATTAAATGCATATCTCCGTTTCTATCCAGTTCCATTGAAACACCTTTTCCTCTGGTAGTTGATTCTCCATCAAGAGTTTGAGTTATCCAGGCGCCTTGTGCATTTGAAGAATAATTCAATTTATCAGTTGCTCTTGCCTGATAGACAATGTGAACATTATCATTATCATCTAACCTTATCATAACCCCTTGTTCACCATCAGTGCCCTCATCTATGGGCGTGGTTACAAATCCAGAACCGCCTGCATTTGTAGAATAAATGAGTTCATTAGAAGTATCTGATGTAGAAGCGATGTGTACATAACCATTAGAATCAATCGCAATAGATGTTTCTCCATTTGTGTTATTACTTGGGTCTACATTTTGTTTAGACCATGAAGAGCCTACTTCTTTAATTCCATATGCAAGGTTGTTTGAAGAACCTCTTTTGTAAGTAACATGGACACTTAAGTCTGAATCATCAACAACAATTGAATTATATCGTCCTGTAGATCCAGATGTCTCTATCGTCGAATGACTCCATGTGCCGCCTGAAAACTTCTTGCTCATAAGTAAATCCTGGCCAGAGGGTGGCCCTTGAAAATAAGCAACATGGAGGGTATCATCTTTATCGATATCCATGGAGATATAAGCGCCCAAATCACTTGCAGTATTTAGATTACTTTTTGACCAAGTCGTATCCCCTGAAATTGAGCCATCAGTAGAAATTGCTCTTGTCGCATATCTAAGATCCTGCGAATTATGTTTCTGGTAAACTATGTGAATATAATCATTAGAGTCTATTTCGATATTACACTCTAATCCAACGTTAGCAGAAGATGTAGTATGAACTGCTTCAAAATCCCAAGAACCTGTAACGTCCGTCATATAGTATAAATTACCAGTTTGGAAATCGGTTCGGAAACAAATATGTGAGTTGCCATTTCTATCAATTGCTATATCCATATCTTGATGTACCGAAACCGAATTGAAGGTAAATGGTTCTAATGAAGTATTTGTCACATAGGAAGTTGTTGCTGCAACGGTGATTGGTGTCATTGGAGTTGTAGCCGATAACTGTGCACTTGTGGCACTTGGTGTGATTGTGATATAGTGGCATGAGCCATCTTCAAACTCTGCATTACTGTCATAGTTGAGCGCACCCTCATGAGTACAACCAACAGTTGGATTAGATAGTGGAGAATAACTCCATTTTATTCCTGCTACCCATGGACTTGCATCATCTGCTTCGTAAGCACCTGCACCAAGAACATGAAGTGGTGAGCCCCACTTTGGTCTGAAATCTCTGTTATCAGGATCAACCAAGAAATCACTTACCTGCCAGTTTTGAGGGACCCCACTGGTTGTGACTGGTACGGGTGATAATTCGTCATTTGATGCACCGTTGCCTAATTTTCCATCCGCGCCAAATCCCCAACATGCCATTGTTGCGTCATCAAGAATTGCACAAGTATGTCCTGAACCGCCAATTATTGCTTCAGCTGTACGGCCAACGCCCAAACTATCGGTCGTGGTTGGGGTGTATACATCGGCAGTTGTTCCGGTACCTGTTGATTCACCGGAACCCCAACATTTAACGGTACCATCATCAATTATTGCACAACCATGACCTCCACCTTGAATAACTTGTTTGGCATATCTATCAGCACCGAGTGATGCAGTGAATGTTGGCGTATTCTGCTGTGCACTATTTCCTGTACCTAAGCGGCCATTGCTACCTTGGCCCCAACACATTACTCTTCCATCATTTATTACGGCACATGACTGTGCATAGCCACCATCGATATCTACAGCATGCAATCCAGTACCGAAGGAAGTGATTTGAGTTGGTGTGGTAACTGGAGTATTACCAGAAGTACCAATTCCGAGTTGGCCGAGGTTATTTCTACCCCAACATTTTACTGAACCATCTTCGATTAATGCGCAAGTAAAAGTCCATCCAGCCGTGATAGCAATCGCTTGAGAGGTGCCAGTAAAACCAGATGATGAAATTGGGCTATAGGAATCTGTTGTTGTTCCATCTCCCAATTGACCATAAGCGTTGGACCCCCAGCATTTTACATTTCCATCGTCGAGAACTGCGCATGAATGTTGGCCTCCAACCGCAATATCAACTGCTTTAACTCCACCACCTAATGATAATGTAGGTGTTGGAACATATCTAGAAATTTGGGTGCCATCTCCCAATTGTCCTTGGTTATTATGCCCCCAACAACTAACTGTTCCATCGTTTAGAATTGCACAAGAATGAGAATCGGATGTTGCTACTTCAACAGGGTAAAGGCCTGTTCCAAATGAGGTTATTTCAATTGGTTGGTCCGAAAAGACCCCAGAACCATGAAGTCCATTACCAAGATTCCCATAAGCGTTGGACCCCCAGCAATATAGCGATTGGACATTTGATACAATACAGTTAGAATTTCCATATCCAGACGATAGAGATTGACGATAGCCTTCTGTATATCCATTCCAATTTAATCCATCAGTGCCATCTTGTAATGATTCAGACCAAATATCATTTGTGCGATGGCCTGCAAGTGCATCGGCAGCGTTATTCCAAATTGTTGAATTCTCATTGCCGAAATTTGATTCATGGAGAATTATGATATTGTTCTTGCCTCCTACACGTTCACCAAACACTGTGTTGTTGGAAATGTCGTGGTAGTCGCCTTTGGCCATGATGGCCCCACTAGCATTCCATAGCACATTGTGATGAATTGTTCCATTTACACCTTCTCCCGGCTCTCCAATAGGTGCATCGAAGCGAATTCCGTACTTGATGATATCATGTATCCAATTATATGCAATATCAGAACCTGTTGCCTCTCCTTCCATGATTTGAACAACTGCTCCATCGGTCTGTAAATGCCCAACATCCCACACCTCATTGTAGTAAATCTTAGGAGATTCTCCAATGGATAGAACTGAAGATGCGCCTGTTAAATGGATTGTATTATTCGTGAAGGTCATGTCTCGTCCACCCTCGTATATTGTTGTCATAAGGCCTTTTTGGTCAGCCGCTGACCAATCGATTGCATGGAAATATGAATTGTTAACAGTATTATTGTTTGATTGCCCGCCATAGCCTTGGAATTCAATCGCTCCACCATCGACGTTGGTAATCGAAATTTTATCCACAAAAGAATTCGTTGAACGGTAGAATCGAGTCATCCATCGATCATCTTCTGATTCTCCAGCAATATTCAAACCGCGCTTGGATGTACTTGGAGATTCGAGGGTTGAGTTTGTGAAACTGCATCCATCACAATTATTGAAATTGACTGTTGTTCCGAAGAAATCAATGCCTTGGATTGTAACACCATCAGAATTGGTAACGCCAATAGCGAAAGGCTGAACCTTGACGCGGATATCAAGGTCGTTAGCATTTTGTCCACTTGGAGTTTTGTAGTGCAGGCGACTGTTTGTGTTGTCAAACCACCATTCTCCATCTACATCGATAAGTTCGCGCTTACCTTCAAGGAAGTAAGCATGATGCTTTGTTTTCCAACCCACATCGTTTCCATCGTATGCAAATGTTCCATTTACTGGATTCCAATCGGTGATGGTGCGGCTGTTACTTCTGAACGAACCAAGATTTAGAATTGCAATCGCGCCAACCGGGTCAAGGCCTGTTGCATTGATGGTTTCATTCAATCCAGTGTGAACGCCTGCTTCAGGGCCAGCATCAGTCAACCAACCTATGGTGTAAGCATTATTTGTATTGGTCAGTGTTCCTTCAGCCCAATAAGAGCGATTGAATACGGTGTCATCTGAGAACTGGGCATTAGGCCAACGAGCTGGTACTTGTTCGTCATAATTGTAAAATAATTGCCAGCCTGGAACTGGGAGAGTTACTTCTTGAATTCCTGAACCATCTGCAGCACTCCATGTGACTTCAAAATCTTCGCTGAGACTGCGGGTTCCATCAAATACAACATCTGCTCCATCTGCAGCACGAATTAACAAATTATCCAAATTATTAACCGTGACATTGTCATGATAATTTCCTGATTGAAGAATAATTTCATCGCTTGCTACAGCAACAGAAACTGCTTCACTAAGACTATTTTTAGGACAGTTTTCTGTTCCAGCCCAACTCGCTGAACCATTGATTGGGTCAACATAAATTGGCTCTCCTGCGCCTCTTGTTATAGAGTCGCATCCTGCATTAAGGCCAAAAATTGTATCATCTGAAAGTTCCGAATCTTGCTCAAAGTTAGCCGTAATGTCATTGATTGCGGCTGACCATGTCATGGAGACCATGAGGAATACAATGAAAAGGGAGGTCCGAATCTTGCTACTTGCGGATGAAATGTTCATTGCTTTCGCCTCCCCCTTTAGGGGGAGGCGCCGTTAAAGACTTTAGCAATGACCCTATCATAAAGGGCTACTCTTGCTCGGAGTGCTTTGCATGTTCGAAAACAAAGTCATTTTTATCAAGCGGCCAAGCCTTCGAACGAGTGTTAAATCCAAGTTTTGAAAATACTCTTTTGGACCTACGCCAAACAGGCAATAGGTAGCCTATTTTCGAACGTTCATAAAAGGTCCAATACCAGGGGCAACGAGGTAAATTTACAACCCATGATTTCAACAATGAATTAATCATTTTATCGCCCATTCCGCCCGGCAATATCCAAGAGGCGATATTTATCGCCCCAGCCGAGCCTTTTGTCTCGGCCCAACAAGTCATTTCCAAACCTCTAAGTGGCCCATCTGTAATCTTTAATCCAAGAGTTCTGGTAGTCTGAGTCATTGGCATGATAATTGCAAAACGATCAACCATCCTAGCCCCTTCGTGACGTTCAAGAGACCATCCGGTATTCTCTAAAACTAATCTCAAGGCCCTAATGCAGTGAACTGGTGAAACACTCAGTTCAAAATCGGTAGAAGCCCGACGCACCATGATGATGCTACTTGGCCCTTATCCATGAATGAATTGGTTCAGCCTTACGGCACAACAACTTATTGCGAATTCCCCAAAGGGATTGTTTCTAGCACGATTCTACTCAGGCCCGTCTTAGGACGAGGCTCTTCCGTGAAGGACCGATGAACCGCGCTCAATTTGCTCTCGCCTATTTAGGCAAGCGTCAATATTGCTCGGCAACTTCGTTCCTGATCAACCAAACAAAGAGCCAAGACCGTCAAATCCGCCTGCTTCTTCCTCTTCCGCTTCTTCTTCAGCGGCAGGGGCTTCTTCAGCGGCAGCAGCACCACCAGCAGCTGGCGCAGAAGCGGCAGCAGGGGCGGCAACAGCCTGGGTCATGGCCTCTGAGATATCGACACCGTCAAGTGAAGCAACAAGTGCTTTCACACGGGCATCATCAGCTTTTACGCCAGCAGCCTTCAAAATGGCGCCAACAGCCTTCTCATCAATGTCTTTTTCAGCAGCGTGCAGTAACATAGCAGCGTATACATATTCCATATTTTTTCACCTCATATTGTGTTCAACCGAATAGGTCTCCAAGGCCGTCGAAACCGGCGCCCTCGTCCTCCTCCTCTTCTTCCTCGGCTTCGGTTGGTGCCTCGGAAGCGTCTTCAGCGACGTCAGCAGGCGCAGCGGCTGCAGCGGTTGCTGCAGCACCAAGCATACTGGATAATTCGTCGTCGAGTGCTTCTGGAGATAGCGAGCCTGCAACTCCCATTGCTGACATATTCGCTCTTCCAATTAGATGTGGGATGGTGTCTGCAGTAGCAACTGCTGCTTGAAGAGCAACCGCTAATGCTTCACCGCTAGCCTTAGCGATAAGCGTAGGCATTGTTTGAGAAGTAAACCAAGTAATGTTACAAGCAAGGTTGAATGCTCCTGCTCCATAACTGATTAAGTCTGATTCGAATTGTTCTAAGTCTAGGTCTAGAGTTGATGGAGCAAATACTGTTCCATCTTCAAGAGTACCGCAAAGACGTAGTCCTGTTACAATCGGATTTATTCCGATCTTAGATAGCATCATACCCATTTCTCCTTCGAAAACATCGCCTTCTTGAAGAACAACTGTACGCTTTTGAATTTGAACTGAACCGCCCATAATCTTAGCAGGAATTCCAACAGAGTTCAGGTCACCAACTATAGGGCCTGGTGGCATTCCAGTATCCATCTTCTCCACGATTATTTCGTGAGGTGCAATGTCTCCTGGTTTTGCAGCACGGCCCGCTTCGGTCTTCTTAAGTTCAGAGAACATTTCAAACGAATTCATTGAAGATGAGGAAATTAGTGCTGGTTGAACTACTCCTTTGAACAGAGTTTCAAGATTTTCAGAGTCATTTCCTGCTTGTTCCCAAGCAATTCTCATCAATTGCTTCTTTGCAACTTGAATCTTCATACTGTCACGAAGAGTCGCTCTCATCCCAATCATTGCACCGGCGGGTACACCATGAATGTCAATGACCGCGATAGTATCGCCGCTCTTTAGCAGGCCTACCAAATCGGAGACTGTATCCTTCTTCCAAGACATAACCTTTGGAATCAATTGATCACCTCGATTCTTTGTGCTGGCCCCATCGAAGTCTTGATGAAAAGAGAACGAATGTTACCAATTCCACGCTCTAACTTGGAAATTACACGGTTGTAAATTTCCATTGCATTAGCGGATAATTCTTCTTGAGATTGCTTGGCCGTTCCAATAGCAGCATGGAATGTCATTCTGTCACCAGACTTGACAACAACTGTTGATTGAAGACCTGTTGCAATAATTGATGGGTCAAGTGTTGGAGGTACTGGTCTTGGCATCTTACCACGTGGACCAAGTACGACACCGAGGTATCTACCGATAAGACCCATGTGGGGGACTTCGGATAGGAAGAAGTCAAATGAGTTTGCCATCTTCTTTGCTTTGCCTTTCTTGGAACCGAACTCTTCGATTTCTTGGGGAGTGAATACTGTTATTCCTGCGCTTTTTGCTTTTGTTGCTGCTTCTCCTGCGGCAAACATAGCGATTTTCATCTCTTTGCCTCTACCTGAAGGAAGTCTTATTTCCTCTTTGATACGATTATTTGGATTCTTCAAATCAACATCTTTGATTGTGAAGGTTATGTCGACAGATTCGACAAATTTTCTTTCTGGCGCATTAGCAAGTGCGTCTATTATTGCTTGGTTTATTTTTTCTTCCATTTTACCTCACCTCTGCGGTCTGCGAGGTTTTAGCCTCTTCCGCGGTTCGTGAATTCAATTCAATTAAATCGCTCGTCCCATTCTCCTTTACTTATGATCGCAAGCGCTTCATTTGCCCAGTGACCGTCAATCTTAACACGCATTGAAACACAAGTTCCGATAACTTCACGGGTTTGTGCTTTCAAATCAGCGCCGGTCAAATGACCTTCGCCGTGCTTCTTCCTAGCAACTTCCATTGCCTTTTCCAAAGGTAGATCTTCGGTCGCAGCTTCCATACTACCGTTACATTTCTTGACTCCAAGAGCATCTCTAATTAGATGCGATGTCCAAGGTTTAGGCATTATTTCAACTCCTTGCTCACTACGTGGGCATCTTGCCGACTAAACTCCCCTATATAATCGCGCCGCGTCGTTTTGTTGGGGTTCGAGATTGGCTGTTTATGACTCCAAGGTGTTGCCATTCCTCAGACCTATTGGAAAATTGACTCTAAGAGTGCTGTGTATCTTTCACTAAATCAAGCCCTATTGATGTAGAGATTACAAAAAGGCTCGAAGATAATTGAATCACTCGATTCGCTCGATGACTCTAACGTGGTCTCCACGCATGTTGACTGTCATTGGAATGAGTTGTTCATACAATTCCATACTGACTTCTTCCTTGGATTCTGCAACACTTGTGATTCTTGCTTTCTCGCCCTTGAATGCGCCTGTGACAATCTCAACAATACATCCAACTTCGATTCCTGCTGTAACAGCCTTTGGTTCAAGGTAAGGTAGGATATCTGCTAGAGGTGCTTCACCAGGTAAAACAGTCTTAGCATTCTTCAAAGGAGTTTGATTAAGGCCTCTTCGAGCAGCAGGGTCGCGCCCTCCTGAACGGCCAATCAACTTCTCTACGTGGTGAAGAGCGCTTGACTCAATAAATAGGTATCCACGCATTCCTGTTGGGTGTAGAATGGACATAATATCGCCTTGTAGAGCAGTTAGAGAACCACTACCATGCAATCTAGCATACATTTCATCAGCAACTCTCTGTTCAGAGCCGATTGCTGTTTTTACAATGTAAAGGAAGGAACCAACTGAACCATACATTTCACGGAATAGTGAATGGGCATTTTCCATATCAATGTTAGAGAAGATACAATTATAATTTTGTAATTCACCAGGGTCAATCCATTGGTGTTCACTGTATCTTCCTGTAACTTCAACTTCATCAGATGAGGAAACTACCAAAATTGGCATTACATCAACCAAGGAACGGCCCATGTCAATTCCACGCTCTGGCCCTGTACTTTGAAAATGTAAGGATTCCAAGGGAAGTCCGGTGGATTCTGCTACTCTAGCAAGTACTTCTTCAGGAGTATCTGCAACACCCCAAACACCATCCCATAGAGCAGGAAAGTCTCCATCAGATTTATTTCTACGCATTAACAATAATTTCTCTTCATGGCGTATAAACGCAACAAATGCTTCAGTCATAATAATCACTTTTATCCAAATCAGTTACCAATGCCGATAACATCGTGTATTAGCCAAGGGAAGAAATTGTCCATAAGAACCAACAATCCAAACCCAATTGCACCCAAAACAAACAAGCCAATACCGCAAATGATACTGGTTTGTCTAAATTCTTGTGGCGAGGGTTTACGGGCCATGCGGATAATTCTAGCCCAAGACCCTCTTGAGATTCTTCTAAATTGGGACTCTATCCAGTCTTGACGGTCCTGAACTTTGTCTTCAAAAGACCGCTTTTCTGATGATTCATTCGACATGGTATAACCTCGGGCTTGTCATCCCAAATATCCACCCAATATAACCGCGTCGGCTAAAATCGATTTCGTATTTTCATCATATTTTGACTTACTCATCCCTGCGAGGGTTGATGTGGGAGTGCCTTTGAAGCCAGCATGATGGCGGAAAAAGACCCGTACGCAGTTTTGGGCGTTAGCAAGGGTGCCAGCGATGGTGAAATTAAACGTGCTTTTCGCAAGAAAGCGAGGCAGTTTCATCCAGATCGTAACCCCGATGATAGCCTTGCAGAATCTAAGTTCAAAGAAGTACAATCCGCATATGATAAAATCGGAGATGCAGAATCGCGTAGGGAGTTTGACCAAAAGCAACAGATGGCAAATATGTTTGGCGGCGGGATGAGAGGCGGTTCCCCATTTGGAGGAATGGGTGGCGGCCAAGGATTCGAAGATGTATTGGGTCAAATGTTTAGCGGTGGAATGAGAGGAGGTTCACAGTTTGGAGGAATGGGTGGCGGCCAAAGAAGAAGACCTCAATCTAGGCCAAAGGGCAGCGACATTACTGTTGGGCTAGATATTTCGATGGCTGAAGCAGAACAAGGAGGAACTTTTTCTTTCACTTTCAAAAGATTGAAGCCAAGTTCAACAGGTAGTTTGGAAGCAAAATCTGTGACCCTGAAAACAAAACTGGAAGCAGGAGTCAAACATGGAACTATCAAGCGATTAAAGGGTCAAGGTCACGACCATCCAGAAGGAGATTCTGGAGATGTTCTGTTGACTGTAAGAATTGACGCTGGTGAAAATCGAAGTTGGGACGGGGATGTTCTTGTACAACAAGTAGAAATTCCGTATAGTTCAATGATGCTTGGCGGCAAAGTCGAAGTCACCCTTCCCTCTGGAAAAGAAGGATTGCTAAAAATCGCCCCAAACTCTCAGATTGGAGACCGCAGAAGAATGAGTAAAGCAGGCTACCTGGGCGGAGATTTAGATCTGGAATTTACTTTAACAGAATTTGATGAACTTGACCAAAAGCAAAAAGATGCTCTTAAAAAATTGAAAGAGTCTGGACTCTAAGTGGTGATTGTATGGCTAACAGAAAGCGTTCAAAGAGCCATAATAAACGCAAGGGTCCACAGTTATCTGATAGTGAAAGATTGTGGAAAAGGCTCAACTCTCTTTTCGGCAATAATGAAGACTTGTGGCAACAAGAGTGGGATTTACAAAATCTGGCTGACTTTATCATCGAAAAGGAGAAATTATCGCTACGTTTCTCTAGAGAACCAAAGGCAGAGCGAAAATTTCGTGCTGAATTGAGCAATACACTTACTGAAGCACGTAAAGATGGTCAATATTTCATTGTACAAGAAAGTAGAAAACTCATCGTAAGGTCGAAATCTGTTATTGAAGAAATAAAAAATAGCGTTGAGGTTTGGCGAGCATTCTTTTCAAAATACACCGGTAAAGTAAGTGGCATCACTGCCGGACCTCCTATATTGGACGCTGGAAAGGATGAGGAAATTTATCAATTGATGGAAGAAACATGGCTTGCCTTTCTTAGCGGAGATAAGCCACCTGAAAGGTTGTCTTTACTAGAAAATGAAGTTCTCAAAAAATGGGGTGGATTTGATTTAGCCCGAGAAATAAATAAATTCGCTTCCAAAAGAACTGGCTTTAGATTTCAAGAAGATGAACCAAGTATCGCCTTACTTCTACTACAGAACAAAGTTTTATCACCTGTTGAATTACTTCAAAAACGATTGAGTAAAAGACGAAAAGACAACCGGAATCCCTTCCCCGAAACCTATGATGCTACGCTGTGTAAATTGGCTGAAGAATTATCCGAAGTTGATGGAGATAAGGAAATCACCAATGGCAGAACAGACCTTCGACACTTGCCACTAGTCACTATCGACCCTAACGACGCCAAAGATTTCGACGATGCTGTTTGTTTAATCGATGATGGTGAAAAAACAGTTCTCTGGGTAGCGATTGCTGATGTAGCAAATTATGTTCGAAATTCTACTAGACTTGATTCCACGGCTCGTGCAAGAGCGACTTCGGTTTATTTGCCACATGCTGTATTGCCTATGCTACCCCCTCGATTGGCTGATGACTTATGTTCTCTAAGAGCCGATGTAGACCGTTTGGCAATGGTGATTTCAATGCGAATTGAAGACGCTGAAATTGTTGAAACAAATGCCTATGAAGCAGTGATTAGAGTAAAACAAAACCTGGCTTATGAGGATGCTCTTGACAATCCTAAATTCAAGGATATGTTTGAATTGGCAGCAATTTGGCAACAAAAAGAAGTTCGTTTGAACATTCACAATGCAGAGATGAGGCCTCGAATTGATCAAGCAAATAACATCACAGTCGAAGTCAAATGGCCAAATGAGGCAACTAAAATGATCGAGTCATTCATGGTGGCTACAAATTCTGCTGTTGGCCATTTACTCGGTAGTAAAGGCGCACCGTTGCCTTGGCGTTGCCATACACCGCCTGATGCTGTAGAAGTCAAAACGCTAAATGCCAAATTATCGGCCTTAGGGGTAGACATTGAATTACCGATGCCGAGTACCAAAACGCATGGGCAAAGTGATTCAGATGATTTGTCAAACCTACTAGGCGCGTGGGCACAGTCTACTGGTGGAGGAATTGATATTGAGAACCCAGTTTCGACAAAAGACGAGGTAAATGATATTCCAAAATATCTCAGTAATGTACTAGATTCAAAGGCTCGTCAAGACATATTAGATGCTTTGATGATGGCTCAAGCACAGGCTTCTAAATTAAATCCAACAATCCGAAGGATTGTCGACCAAGGCTTATTTCAATTAATGCAAAGAGCAAATTATTCTAGTGAAAATTTAGGACATTTCGGGCTTAATTTAGATGCATATGTGCACTTCACAAGCCCGATAAGAAGATATCCAGACTTAATTGTTCATCGTCAATTAAAATCACTCCTAAGGGGCGAAGAATGGCAACATGATGAACAAGAAGTCGAAAATTTATCCCAGCATTGTGGTGAACAAGCCTTGATGGCAAAATACCTAGAATGGGAATTAGTTGCTAATGTGTATCATATCCACTTACTAAGAGGTGGCGAAATAGGCACGCAGACCAATGAAGATTCGACCTCGATTGAACATAAGTCATGGTCGGCCAGAATAGTAGGATTGAGAACTCCTTGGGTGTTTCTAGACCTGCAGGATGATGGTGCAATCCAAGGAAGAATGCATCTTCGTCAGTTAGGCCAAAAACGCCAACTATCTGTTGATGAACATGGGCTAAATGTCGTTCAATCGAATTCTGATGATTCAATAAATCAAAAGCCTGTTGTTAAATTAGGTCAACATTATCCATGTCGCCTACGTGGCATTGACATATGGAGTGGCTCACTTGACCTGGCTCCTAAGTAATACGAGATGATTATCATGACATTCGAAGAAATCCGTCTTGATATTACTGGAATGACGTGCGGCGGGTGTGTGGCTTCTGTCGAAAAAATAATCTTGGCACAAGATGGTGTTGAATCTGTATCAGTAAATTTAGCACTTAGTAATGCGCAAATAAGCATTGATATGAAAAATGAAAATGCTATTGAGAAACTCGTTTCTGCAATCAATCAAAGCAAATTTCACGCTAATCTTCCAGCCAAAAAAAACTCTGAATCTAAATCCCCAAAAGATGCATTAAGGATTCAAGCAATAAAAACTCTAACAGCAATACTTCTTGCAATTCCGACATTGTGGTTGACAATGTTTTCATCTGGACTAGGCGATTTTGGTGCTTTTGATGCACGTTTAACTTTAGCCATGATTACTACAATTCCTGTTTATTTTTGGTCTGGGTGGTCTTTTCATTCCAGCGCATGGTCATCTTTACGCCAAGGTTCGACCAATATGGATGTTCTAATTCACCTAGGTGCGTCTATTGCGTTTCTATGGTCAATCTTAGTTACTATTTCAACCGGTATTGAGGGCTTTCCAAATGTAATTCAAAATGCTGAGCATGTATTTTTTGACGGTGTTGTTTTCATTATAGGATTTGTATTGATTGGTAATTACCTTGAACTTTCAGCCAAAATAAAAGCCACTGATGCGATTAATTCCCTTATGGAACTTCAACCCAATAATGCTCGATTGGTAATTGATGAAAATCGTAAAGATACTGATATGAAGTCTGTAGAATCAATACCTATCAATTCACTAATCAAAGTTCTAGCAGGGGAAACCATCCCTCTGGATGGCTTACTTGAAGACTCAAAAGCCAGCGTGGATGAATCGACTATGACTGGCGAATCATATCCTGTTAGAAAGTCTACTGGAGATGAGGCTTTAGCTGGAACTATCGTGCTTGATGGAACGATTTTTGTCCGAACCACGAAAAATTATGATGATTGTTTACTAAACAATATCATTGAACTTGTTGAACGGGCTCAAATGGATAAAGCACCGATTCAAAGATTAGTTGATAGAATTTCAGAAATATTTGTTCCAGTTGTTGTTGTCTTAGCAATACTTGCAAGCATATTTTGGGCCACTATAGGTGGAAATCTGATTGATAACCCAATGAATTCAAACATCGAATTAGCAATGATGGTATTAATTTCAACATTGGTGATTGCTTGCCCTTGTGCATTGGGTTTGGCCACCCCTACCGCATTAGTTGTTGGTACTGGAACGGGAGCGAAAAATGGCTTGTTAATCAAGGGTATTGAAGCATTAGAGGTGTCTCACAAATGTGATACTTTAGTTTTAGATAAAACCGGTACGATTACTTCTGGTAAACCTAGAGTGAGTCATATCGAAATTATTGATGGCGAAGTCAAAGAAATCCTATCGATTGCTTCGGCTTTAGAATTAGAATCGACTCACCCTCTTGCATCAGCAATTCACAAATCATGGTCTAATATCACTTCTGAAAGACCGGTTGTTGAAGATATACGAACTATGGCTGGAATGGGTTTGGTCGGTAAATTAGACGGCAAAGTTGTAGCAGTAGGCAGTCGCGAATTACTCGAAGATGTTGGAATAGATATAACTGAAGATATTTCTGAACAAATAGAAAAAGCAAGTAGGAAAGGCGTTTCCTTAGTTTTAGTCAGCCAAGGTTCTCGACTAATCGGCTGGATTGAGTTGAGCGATAGAATAAGAGAGAGTTCTAAAATCGCTATCAAAAAGGCTAAACAAATGGGCTTTGAAGTAATTATGTTGACTGGGGACAATCAAAACTCTGCAAACTCGGTGGCAACAAAAGTCGGAATTGAAAATATTATTGCTAATGTAAAACCAGACCAAAAAGCAAATCACATATCTTCACTGCAAGAAAAAGGACATGTTGTAGCAATGCTTGGAGACGGAATCAACGATGCTGCTGCATTATCACAAGCAGATGTGGGCTTAGCGATGGGTGCTGGTTCTGATATTGCCTTAGATGCCGCTGATTTTGTCATAGTACGTAATGATCTAATCGATGCAGTTTCTTCTCTCGACTTAGGACGAGCAACAATGCGTAGAATAAAGACAAACTTGGGTTGGGCTTTTGCTTACAATCTAATTGGCATTCCTTTGGCAATGGGCGCACTTTTACCGTTGACTGGAATGTTGTTGCCTCCTTCATTTGCAGCAGCAGCAATGTCTCTTTCTTCAGTCAGTGTGGTTGCCAATTCATTGGTTCTTAGATGGTGGACTCCCATTAAAGAATGATTCAATATGAGGTTTTCATTCTCACCACTACAAGCGCTTAATTCAAATCGTAGAGACTACGCCCTCGGCTTGCGCGGGGATCGCCCAGCTTGGTCAACGGCGGTGGGTTTAGGTCCCACTCCTTATCGGTTCGCAGGTTCGAATCCTGCTCCCCGCACCACTTTTTCAGGATGAGAATCATATTCACGTTAGTGAATTAAGGTTCGAATCCTGCTTTCCGCACTACTTTTTGCACAATCCCTGATTTAGAAAGTTAGAACTTTTTCGCTAGACTGGACCCACTGTGAACATTCAGCCATAGTTGAAAATTGAGCGCCCTCATAGTAGGGTTGTCCTTTTAGCACACCACATCTGTTTTGACATGTGCCACATACTTTCACAGCCACTCCTTTAGCAATCAATTCTTTTGTCATTGCAACCATATCTTCAATACCCTCAGGCGGGGCAATTCCATCTCGCGCTAAATCTACACTATCATTCATCAAAAAGATTCGAACTTCAACGCCGTCGCTGTTTAATTGCCGGGCCAATCTTAGTGCATTCCATGTTATATCTGTACCGTCATATGGTTGTTGATTGAGAATCAATAGTGTGGCCATGATGTTGGGTTTGAGAGGCGGTGCTTGAAACATGGGTTCAAAAGTGAAAACAATGGCGAGGATTCAATGGGCCATTCATTTGCGAAGTTCACAAAGTGGTATGTCCCATATCGAAATCGTATTCACGTCGCCGTATTTCTTCTCACGCTTCTAATGATTCCAGGTGCCATGACGGCATTGCAGCCTATCGATATGGAGTCATATGAAATGGAATCTCCCGAACTCACCGCTCAGGAAATTATCAATCAAGAATTTGCCAATTCTGAAATAATTCTTGGTTTCGTTATGTCGGCAAGGCAGCCAGACCTAGTGCCCCCGATAGAAGATTGGCAACCTGTTACACTGCTTGAAGATGGTACGCCTGATTATGCGAATCTTGTTCATGCTTCTGAAAAGATAGATGCAAATGAGCCTTGGGAAGGCATCTCAGCACCAAAAGGCGGGATTTTAAATCTAACAATACTGCGAGAAATCGACCAAAAGGTTCAGATTGTTCACGAACATCATCTTTCTCCGGCTTTGAAACCTCTTGTCAATGATGTTACAGGTCACCAATACGGAGGAGTAATGTCAATTTCTGATATCTTTAGAGGTTTTATGAATGATACCTCAATTCTAAGTCAGCCTGGCATCAATTCGTTTGGAATGATTACTCCTGCCCCAACAAATTGGACAGATTGTGGAGAGTTAGAATGTTTGGATTTTGATAACCAAAACCTAACACAAGACCACATTGACTTGGCTGCAGAAAGAATGGCTAATGCTCCTGAGAATAATTTCTTGCGATGGCTTTCTTTAGACAGAGGATTTTTCCCTGATATCAATTCGAAAATTACTGGTCAAATAGGCGGTGAACTAGAACTTAATGGAACTTGGTCTAATGGCATCACGGGCTTAGGAAGATGGTCTGCATCATCCACATGGTTGCTTGTCCAGTACGATAGAGGACTTCTTGAAGAAATGGGTTGGGAAGTCATTTGGAAAGATGCTCATCAAGAGAAAAGCATTTCACTATCGGATGATGGTTTGATTGTAGGCGGGTACAGACTTGCAGACGGTAGCCTAGTAGTCCATCCACCAAGATATGATGAAGAATTTTGCAAAGAACTTCAAGAAGAAAGTGGTGGTTGTTCCAGTGAATGGTCATACATGGATTTGGAAGGGGTTCTACGCTCAAATGACCGAGCATCTACAACGCTCTTAGTTGGACAAGGTGTCAACGTTGAAGTCAATAGAGAATTGCAAGCCAGTGCTGGCCTAATACTACTGATGGGGGTTGTCATTATTAGTTTACTATATGTTAGTCTAAGACGATGGTCAGACGTTATCATCGTGCTAATTGCATTAGGTGCAGCCCTACTATGGATGCAAGGTATGATTGGTCACTTGGCGAATTTTTCTTCATGGCTTGGTTTTACCATTATCGCGCGTTCTCAATTTTCCAATTTACTTCCAATTCTAGTTCTAGCTTTGGGAATTGATGATTCGCTGCACGCTTTACATAGATATAAGGAAGAAAGAAAAAATGGTGCTTCTGCAATAGAGGCAACAAATACCACACTAAGCCGTGTTGGAAGGGCAATTATGCTTACATCGTTGACAACGATGGCTGCTTTCGCGGCTAACCTGTTTAGCGATATTGCTGCTTTGCGTTCATTTGGTGTTGAAGCCGCTCTTGGAATTCTATCTGCATTCCTTCTTACCGGTATGTGGGTGCCACTGATTCGTCTAAGTATCGATGACTGGATGGCCAAACGAAAAAATAAGAATGTCGAAAAACAATCTTCTCATCTAATTCCTGAAAAGTGGTTGAAAAACCTCACTTCTACTTGCGGTAAAATAAGGCCTGCGGTAATTATTGCAATAATCGCGACTGCCATCACTGTTCCTGCTGCGATAGGAATGTCACAACTTGAAGGAGATTTTGCCGTTGAAGATTTCCTCGATGAGCGTTCTGATTTTGCAATTGGCGTGGAAATTGTAACAGAGAGTTTTGGCGATGAGGGAGAGCCTGCATATCTTCTTATCGAAGGCGATGTATTAGATCCTGATGTCTATGCTGCTATAGATGAATTTAGAGTTGAAATGGGCATCTTACCTGAAGGTGTGGCTGATAAAATAACTCATTTACCAAACGGAGATATCGATATTATGGCACTCGACGAAATGGTCTTTGCCGCTCAAGGTTCTCTAGCACTGAATTCAACACCATTCCAACAGGCTGGTTGGAATACGACTGAAGAGGGGCATGGAATGAACTGTTCTGACCTATACAGCGGATTACTGGTGGATACTGGAGACCGAGATTGCTTGTCCTTCTTCTATGGGTTTTTATCGCTTTATGGCGTTCCTGGCACAGGGCCAATACCAGATATACCTGTGGATATAGTTGAATTATTTATCAAACCAGAGGTCGAATTAGACCCTAGTAAACCTTGGCTTGATGTCAATGGCATGCCCGCTCAATACGATAGAATGTTGATTAGATTTGGAATGACTTCGCCTGAAGATTTCCCCGGAATGGGTGAAGGATTGGAAGAATTATGGAGAGATTTGGAAGTATTTACTAATCTATCAACTGGAACTATACAAGAGGCTGGTCCTGACAGCGAAGATAAACCACTTAACTGGGTGATGCCTACTGGAAGGCCAATTACTCGTTATGTAGCCTCAACTGCCATGCAAGATGAAATGCAATCCTCTTTGGTTTTGGGCTCATTATTTGTCTTCATCACATTATCAATTGGTTTCCGCTCCCTAAAGCAAGCCGCTGTGACTCTAATTCCAATTTTATTAGTCGTGGTGTGGCTCTATGGATTGATGAATGCTGCGGGAGCATCTCTAAACATAGTGACTGTAACAATAGCAACTATTTCTTTAGGAGTTGGTATTGACTATTGTATTCACGTCACTGAAAGATATCGGGAAAGCAGAGAAAATGGCGGAAGTCATCATGATGCTTTGGTCGCTGTCGGTGGAGCATGTAGTATGGCACTGATTGGAAGTGCTGCTTCTGATTCGGCTGGATTTTTAGTTATCGCCCTGTCTCCTATGGGATTATTCAGTAACTTCGGTATTTACTCTGCTGCTATGATTGTGCTATCTTTAATTGCGAGTTTAATTTTAACAACAGCAGCCTTAGGATTACTGTCATCGTTTCGAGAAAAACGAATAAATACAATTGAAGAATAATCTATCGCCAATGTTAATTTACAATATTGATTTAGAGTGACGCATGACGGCCGGGCAAACATACTATGATGGATTAATTCAGCAAGGCTATCCTGCGAACCAAGCATTGAGTTATACTCAGCAGTATTATCCTGGATTTATGCCAATCGCCGCAGTACCTGCACCTATGCCAACTGCTCAACCAATGGCACAACCTATGATGCAACAACCTGTTCAACAAATGCCCCAACCAATGATGAATACAGCGCCTATGGCTGTTGCTCCAATAGGAGAGCCAAAACCAATTATGGCTTGGGCTGCTGTTGGTTGTATTGCTGCTGCTCTAATTTTGTGTATGATGGGGCAGTTTGGAAATTCTTGGCAAGTTTCCAAAGATGATGATTCACTAACTTTAGGATTGAGTAATATTGTGATTGATTGCACAAATTCAGAACAACAAAATGAAGAGGTATGCATATCGATGTCATACATATTGGTTGCTGAGGATATGGAAAAAGCAGCGGAGGAAACTCCTCCAAGCGACCCATTGGTCAAAGGTAAAATTGAAAATTACTGTGAAAATTCCTATGAGATGATGTTAGCAGTTGCCACTACAACAGATGATGATGCTCTCAGAACTGAGG
>Ga0208639_1000666_pt1 | contig 25498 bp, 28 predicted proteins | sample ETNtaG_33_FD_185772 | JGI IMG/M metagenome (GOLD analysis project Ga0208639, IMG submission 185772) | Marine microbial and viral communities from oxygen minimum zone, Eastern Pacific Ocean - ETNP201310SV76 (SPAdes) (version 2) | ecosystem: Environmental > Aquatic > Marine > Oceanic ...
AGTTCCTACTACAACATCAGGACTAACTGAACAACAAGCGGCCAAGCTTAGGGCACAGTCTAGAGAACGGTTGGAAAGGATTCATGAAGAAAGTGATAAAGTGATTGCAGAAAATATAAAGAGGAGGGAGCAGGAAAAGAGAGAGCAGGAAGAGAGGAGCCTAGATCCAAACCCATCTACTCAAAAAGGCAGTGGTGGACAGATGAGTAAGTTATCTTATATTACTACTCCTAAGGGGCATGTCTTTGAGCCACGAGACCTTCCCTCCGAAATAGAGGGATACTACAAGGGTCCATTTGATTCAGTGAGTTTACCAGATTCAAACAAGCCAGAAAAGCACAATCTAGCTACATTACCTGTTGATGATGGAGAGGGTGATGATTGGGATGACCAGCTTGATTATTATATTGGCCTAACTGATACCTCACCCTATAACGAGAGGAGCACAGGTAAAGCTGTACTTCCTACAGGTGAAGGTGGTGTAGGTTTGAATGAAACTGATCGAGTGCTGGCAAAGCAGAATGGTCCGTTGAAAGCAACAAAGAATAAGGACGGTACATGGGACTTCAGTAGAGATTATGGTGAAGATTCTCAGTGGTATGATCCAAAGATTGATTATGACAGGAGACGTGCGTTTTTAGATGCTCCTGATGGTCAAACAGGTTACAAGAGAGCATTAGCTACTCAAGGTATTATCAGACGTGGGAATATGGATTTTGTTCAAGATGAGGATGGTAAGGAGTATGCTATTAATTCACGTGATGTAATGAATGGTAATAAAACAGTTGGTGCCATACTTGATGAGCTTACGGGAGTTAGCACCGAGGGAGGTGATGCACATCCGCTACAGGAGCCCTTGGCTCTTAAGCCAGAAGAGTTAAATCTAGCTACATTACCTGTTGATTTTGGAGAGGATGATGATGGGGATGACCAGCTTGATTATTATTCCGGTCTTTAAAACTAGTTATTAAAAGTTTCTACAATAGATTTAGGTTTATTCGTAGAAAAACATGTTCGGATTTGGGAATAGAACGCGTAATGTAAGCCTTGAAGGGAGGCAGCAGGTACATAACAGTCATCTAACTGGTCAATCACAGATTTCAGCTAGTAACGATCCTGCTCAGATACCTCATGATGCTACTGAAGTCCTAATTAAAGGTGCACAGGTTGCAAGTGCTGGAAGAACGCTTGGATTAAGCGAAGAAGAGACACTTGCCGCTGTATCACGGCAAAGTAGACGGCAAAAACAGCGTGCATCTCATGCAGGACGTGCCGATCTACAGAGATCATGGGCTCAAAAGCAGAATACGTTGGCTGATGAGGGCTTAACAGAAGAAATTAGGGGAGTAGGGTATGCAAATGAAGATTTTGTAGATCCATTTGGTCAAGATCAAAGTGCATTCCAAGAGTGGGGTGGTGGTGATCTTTCAGCTGGTAGATCAGAACGTCTTCAGCAGGGATTAATTGATAGATCAGATATGAGCATAGCTGAAGCAGAAGCTTATGCCGATGCAACAGAAAGAGCACCACAAGGAACAGCTGGTGTGCGTGAAGCATTGCAGAGATTACAACAAGGTACGTCAAAGTATGGTTATGAAACATTCCCTGGTTCAGCAGCTGTAGAGGGTTCATTAGAAAGAGGACTAGAAGCAGGACGTTTTTCTAAAGAAGAAGATCGTTCTCTAGCTCATGAACTTGTTTCAGCTGAATCTAGTAGACGTAATCCAGAAGCCGAGCAAGCAAGCTGGTTTAGAGCACAAGCGGATGCTCGTAAGAGTTTACTGGGTGGAGGCGTAGGTGATGTAGTATTTGATCAGATGGGAAGGAGCCCTGCTGAATATCCGTATGCAGTAGTAGAAATGGGTCCAGGACAGGGACCTACTTATATAGATCCAGATACTTATGGTCCATTAGGAGCCTACGGTCCTGCCCCTGTAAATAGTTCACAAAGTGCAACTCTTAATGCCCCTTCACCTACTAATACAACAGCATGGGCAGCATTAACTCAGCCTGATATGTATGCTCTAGGTAAGACAGTTGGTAACTATCCTCAGGTAGATATTGGAGGAGTTACCAGTGAGTTCTCACGAAGAGCTAAAGAGGCATTAGGTGAAGGAGTAAGTGTCTCACCGAATGTCCGTAGTTTGTCAGAGATGCAAAGTGCTATTGATTTAATCAAAACAGCACGTATGAGGAAAGGTGGCAAGTTCTATGATGTAGATGCTTCAGGTGCACGAAGGGAAACAAATGAGCCTAGTGTACAAGCAGTGCTGAATAGCATGCGTTATCAGCCTGATGAATCTAAGCAGCTTGCAAATGCATTATTCCAATTAGAAGCTGCAAGACGATTTGGTGTAGAAAGTCAAGGTAAGCAGCAGTACTACACTAGAACCGGTCCTGGCGGAACACCACGTCCAGTAGAGTTCAGTAGAGGTGATGTTGCACTTGAACAGAATCAGAAGTTCCAAGGTGGTGAAACTTCTATAGCTAGAGTACCGCGCACTGCAAAGATTGCCTTAACAGATAATGAAGGTAATAGAGTACTGACGAAGAAAGGCAACCCTGCTTATCAACAAGTCAGCGAAGCATTTAAATCCCTTAAGGATCCACTTGCACGTAGTGAGGAAATCGGTGCTGTAGCTGGGGAAGGAGAACTTCCTATAAAGCGTTCAACTATGACAGGAGAACATCCTGTTGATGCAGTAGGAATGCGTGATCTACGTGGAGGTCGTTACAATCCTCCTAAAGAAGCTGGTGGGCTAATTAGACGTTTTACTGGAGGTAGTAAGAAGACACCTTCAGATGAGCGTCGTTTGCATGAAGCCAAGTATGTACAAGGCACACGTGATTTGCAGGTAAAGAACTTTGTAGCTGAGGAACGTGGTAAGCGGGCTGAAAAGCGTAGAAGACAGATGTCAGCTAATGTAGCCCCAGGAGGTGCACGTGCTGCTAGAGAGAATGCTTTTATTGATTCACAAAGAGCTTCTACACAAGCTGCTGCTATGCCACGTATGAGTTCACAGCAAAGATTAGATATGATAAAGAGAAGGCGTGAGCAAGAGCGTTCACGTGATGATTCCGTAGCAAGATTTAGGGGTTAAATAAATGTCAGGCTTTAATCCAGAACAGGTACGGTTTGGTAATAAAGTAAAGGCAAAGCTTGCTGAAAAGCCTGATGCCTTTGGTACAGAGAGTGGTGGTTCTTTTGGTATGAACACTGGCGATAACCTTGATCGTCAGTCACGTAAAGCTGGAGAAGCTGTTGGTATCCGTGCTGAAGAAATGAAGACTAATCCTGAGGTACAGCAGAATTCAGCTGAGTGGTGGGAAGCATTTAAGATGAGCCCTAATTCTGCTCCATGGTCAGCAGCACGACAGCAAAATCAGGCATCAAAACTTGGAATGGTTTCATAGTAATCAGTAGTTACAATAGATGTAGTCTAATTTAATAGAGCCATGTTGAGATTTGCTGGACGAGCATTGAAGAGTATACCTAGCTGGCTTTTTAAAACTCCAAGCGGAGAACGTATGGGTGCTGCTGAAATGGCACTAAGGATAGTTCCTGATGTAGGGTTCGGTGTGTTAGCAGGTGCACAGACGCCAGGCGACCCAATAGATAAATTAATTGCAGGTAGTACACAGACTATAGGAGGAATGACTGGAGGTCTGGCATTAGGTAAGCTTGGAGGAAGAAACCAGGCAGTGGCCGGTTTGCTTGATATGGCAGGAAGTGTTGGTGGAGACTTTGCAGGAATGTATGCAGGTAATTCTGCGCTACGTGCTAAAGATGTAATAGCAGGTGGAGTAGGAATGACTCCTTGGGAACGAATGAGTGCTGAGGAACAGAAACTATTTGCTCAGCAATTGGAACAGCAGATCCTTTCGCAGTATGGGATCATTCCAGGAACACGTGAACAGTACATGCAGAATAGCGGATTAGCATAATGGCTTCTAATGCACAGTGGAAAAATTTTGTTGAAGGTTTTAAGAGCGCCTATGGGGAAGGTCGTGAGGATCAGATCCTTGCACATCACCGAGAACGAAAGCTACGTGGAAAAGGTATTGAAGCGCCTAGGGGTCAAAAGCTATTAGCAACAAATAGGACAGCAACTTTTTTAAGGGACTTAACAGGTACTTCAAAGCCTGCCGCTCGTGAAGTACGGGAAGAGATGGGGTTAGGACTGAAACCTACAACAATGGGTAAGGTAGGCCAAGGATTAGGTGTACTAGCTGGAGATCTTACACAGGACCGTACACGCGAAGCATGGTGGCTATTAAATGCTCCTCAGGCAGTAGCAAATGTAACGCAAGAGGGATTACTGAATAAGGTGCGCCCGGACTTGTTTGATACGCATCCAATAATGCATGGAGCACAACTTACATCAAAGTCAGGGACAGTACTACCTAATCAACCAAAAGAGAGACCACTTACAACTAGTCCAGAAGATATGGACATTGCGCATGCAAAAGGTTATATAGATAATTACGGTAATCCTACAAGAGGAGTATCAATTCAGGATGGAGAATTTAGAGAAGTAAATCATCAGCCAGGTTGGGTTGACTCTTTAATGATTCCAAGCGGTATAGCCGTTAATGCAGGTATTGGTTTACTGAATCCAATGGGAGGAAGTGGAGGCTATGATGCTGTATTTGCTAGTGATGAAGATCGAACTAAAACAGATAATGTAGTAGCAGAAATTGCTGCTAAGTATATCTTAGGTAGGACAGGAAATCTTGCACCCTATGAGGAGTTTGTAAAGCATCGTCCAGATGTAAGCCGTGGAGAATACAATGCATACAAAGCATTTAAGTGGGATAAAAAAGGTGATATTAATATTACAGACGGTGATTTCACAGTACCTACTGGCGTGTTGAAAGGGACGATGGATGGCATCCATGGTCCAGAGCTGCAGTTCCTTGGACGTAGCTTACCAGTTACAACAGCGCTGATACCTATAGCAGCTACTATTGCTGGAACAACAATTGGCGCATCACGTGGAAGTCATCCTATTCGTAATGCATTTGCAGGCGGAATGACAGCTTTAGCAGGCAGTACTGTCTTAGGGTTGGCGCTTGAGAATGAAAGACGAAATAGAAACATGCGTGATAATATGCCGAAGTCTGCTGTACTTGATCCAGAAGGTCCAGTTAATAATTATTGATAGACTAGTTAGTAGTAAAGATACAGAGTAATGGCACGTAGATTTTCACCAACTAATTATGTTAGTAGCTTTCTAGATTCTGATAGGCCAGACTATGGAGAACTAGGGGCCTTAGGTGTGCGTGCCCGTTTCAATGAAGAAGCTACCAGTAGGCTATGGGATGCAGAAGTAGACGCTAATAAGATCCTTAGTAATGCAGGTGTCACCGCTGCTGAAACAGTAAGTGAGGGAAGGCAGCGTATGGCTGGAGATCAGATGTGGGGCAGTATATTTAATACTGTTGGTCAGACAGCAGGAGGAGTCCTGACGGCAGCTGGTAAACATTTTGATTGGGGTAAGCAAGATGATAAGCCAACAGTTTAATAAGCTGCTTTTGATAAACTAGAATAAAGATTAAAGATTATTAAAAATGCGTTTTGCAGCTGCTAAAAATCAAATAATATTTGATGGGTTTAAGGCATCAGGTGCTGGAGGCGAAAGTGTAGGCGCTGCCGCTGGAATGTCAACAATGCCTAGTGCATATGCGTCTTTTAGGAAAAATGCATGGAATCCAGCAGCTGTTGCTGGTGCAGGAGTAAAAGGTCATACAGAGTTAACAAATGCAATAAAAAGAGCACGTGCCGGTGTGCAGATATCCAAAGATCAGGCTATCGCTATTAAAAAGAAAGCACAGGCAGATAAAGAGGCATATGAAGCAGCCGGCCAGGCTTCCAAGACATCAGGTATAATTTCAGGTATTGGTGGGGTTATCACAGCAGCAGCTCCTTTTGTACTTCCTTTCCTTAGCGATGAGACAACAAAGAATACAGTTGATACTATTGATGATGCAATCAGTATTCTAAGGAATCTGCGTCCCGTTAGTTTTTATTACAATAAAGAATATAGTTTACATCCTGAACTCAAACATTACGGCTTCATTGCACAGGAATATCAAAAGCATATGCCTGATGCAACATATACCGAAAAGAGTACAGGTAAGTTGTGTATAGACACCAGTGAACTCATAGCACTGCTAGTCGGAGCTATTCAAACTCTTGAAGGACGTGTAAGGCGTCTAGAAGTCAAAAGCGTTCTTGAACCAGTTGGACTAACATCATGATGCATCCCACCTCAATGCCTAATGTAGGTGCTATTAATTTAAGTGATATTGCGCAGTACCTAGGAGGTAAGCCGACACAATCACAGGTAATGGCTTCTACTGGGAAGCTATTGAATGATGTAACATTCAATAAGATGCCAAAGACAGTTGGTAGGTTTGCTGGACAAGGATTGTCAAGAGGATTTGCTAGAGCAGTTCCCGTACTATCTCTTGGTACAAACCTGTTAGATGTAGGAGATATCATATTAGGTGACGAGAGTTTTGCTAATAAAGCAATGGATGCAACAGCAATGGCTGCTGGTGCAGCGATTGGTGGCTTCATGGGTGGAGGAATCTTCTCACCACTAACAGCTTCGATTGGTGCCAGTGCAGGTAAATCTCTTAGTGATGCTACTCAATGGTTATTTGGAGATAAAAAGACCGCAGAACAACGTAGAATGGAAGAAGCATTAGTAGCACTTCAAGGTAGAGGATTAGTTTGATGGCACAACCGACAACTCCAGTTATTCTTTCTACTCCGAATAAAGCCCTTCCACTTGTCACTCAGGCTGAAAGAGAGGCCTATGCAGGTAAGAATACAGGAAGTATGAAACATTGGATGGATCCAATTGAGCTTTTTACTAATAGAGGTGGAGGATTAATTAAAGATATAGCAAGGGATCCTAATAGAAAGTGGTCAAAGGAAGGTGGATATAAGATAACTCCACTTGAATGGGCCAGTGGTGTCAGAGATCATCATGTACATAGAGCAAGGCTTGATGCTGGATATAGTGATAGGTTAGAAACTCCTCTTTATAGAGAAGCAACTGAGTATGAGATACCCTTCAATCGTGATACAAAGCCAGCTGCTTTGGAAAAGAAGGTTAGTTATGCGTCCAGTGTAGCTAGTGCTAAGGATCTTAGTATCCCTACGATAGATGCAAACGGTAAACCTTTTACAACTTCTGAGCTAAACACAAAAATAGACATAGCGAAGCAGGATATAAGAGACGAGGTCACCGGTAAAAGCACTGAAGGGAGAAGGGCTACTGAAACTCATCAGGACAATAGGCGATTAGTCACAGAAAAACTCAATAATTTGAAGTTCACTCAAGGGCTACAGAATAAGCAATTTAATTTTCAAGTGAGTGAGGCAAAGGAAGCCGTAATAGAAGCAGCTAGAGAGCGTAACGCTCAGAGAGAACTTCAACGTCTACAGAATACAGCAAATATTGAGCAAGTACAATTACAAAATGATGCAAATAGAGAAAGATGGCAGGCTGAATTAGATTGGCATAAACAGAATGAAAGTGAGAATAGAATTCAAGCCATTCTCGCTGGATTATTCGCACTAGGTGGTGCAGTTGCGATATAACTAAATAAGGTATATAACTAAAATGTATGTCTTCAAAAGTATCAATTACAGCCAAGAATAGTACACTGTTAAAAAAGAGGCCTGTACAGGGTTCTGATCTAACTGAAAATGAAATTTCAGCTATAGATAAGGGTGATGTACAGCGTATTGTCTGGAGTGGTGATTCGGTAGATGGTCATACGAAAATCTCGCTTGCAGATGATGCGGGTAACTGGTATATTTATGATGCTCATTGGGATGGACTTCCGGTAGTAGAAGAGGAGATGAATGGTATCACTCCTAAGAAATTAGATACTCCATACTTTTCACAGAGAGATAATTTTAGAGATTCTAATAGAACATGTTTCTCATCATCATGTGCGATGATGTTAGAGACATTAGTCCCAGGTACACTCCCTGGTGCGCGTGGAGATGACGAGTATATTAAAACGGTCTTCAGTATTGGTGATACAACGGAAGCATGGGTTCAGGAAGAAGCTTTGTCCAGGTATGGTGTCGAAGTACGTTATATCCAGAACGGTAGTTTAGATACTTTAAAAGAGCAGATTGATAAAGGTAAACCTATACCAATTGGAATCCTCCACCACGGCCCAGGATATGCCCCTGCAGGCGGTGGGCATTGGATTTGTGTGTATGGTTACTTCTGTGATGGCTTCTGGGTCATGGACCCATGGGGCGAGCTTGATCACAAGACAGGGCAGTATATTTCAGCAGATGGTGAAGCACTGCGTTATTCCAATGAATTAATCAAAGCCCGATGGACTGTTGCAAGTCCTACTGATGGTTGGGCAATGCTTGGTTAAATAGCACCAAGTCCACTACCATAGGTATCAAGCCAAATCCTGTGCTTCTTAGATCCACCTACTTCATCTTTAGGGCGTTCATAGTCTCTCATCCATTGATCAGATGCTTGGTGTGCTGATTCAAATGTTGTGTCTAAGTAGGTTTCCCCACGTTTCACTGTGTCTACAAGTGCATAGTCAAGCTGCCCTTTCCAATCACCTGCTTTAACAAGAGCTTCGACTTCAGGTGTTTGGCGTACATCATAGTATTGGAAGAGTCCACCTGCACCCTTATCATCTCCACTAGGTGAAAATGGATTAAAGCTGGATTCACGTGATATATTAGCCATAATGCCTAATGCTTTATTACGTGATAATCCCTTATCTCCAGTCAGATAATTATAGTATGCGGTGTGCGTTTCAGTAGGAGTCCCACCATGGGAGCTTGCAGGAACCGTTCCAGTTGTAGAGCCAGAAGTACTAGGTTTTGGCATATTTTGAAGTAGCTCATCATATCTCTTGGCAGCTTCAGCTGTTACTTTATCTATATCTTCATTATCAGCAACGACGATTTTGGTAGGAATGATTTCAACAGGAGGTGGGGGATCCTTCTTCTTCTTCGTTGCTTCGATCGCCAACTGTCCCATACCAGCTAACATGCCAGCTTTTTTAACCCAACGTTCAGCATCACTTTTGGCTTTACTGACTTTATCATATGCCTTAGTTCTTGCTTCCAGTTCAATTTTATTAGCTCTTACTTTAGCTTCTGCCTCAACAGCAGTAGCTGCTTTACTACTTTGAGCAGCAATATTAAGAGCTGAAAGCTGGGTGTAATCAGGAGCTGCCTGCCTTGATGTTTCAAGGAATGAAGTTAATGCATTACCTGCTGCATTACCTGCGTTAACTATATTAGCACCTGTGTTTTTTCTAGTAGCAGCAAAATTCATGTCAGTCTAATCCGTTGTCTTCTACTATTTTATAGAATAGAAATAAGTTAAGTATAAAGTAAGGCCATGACAAGTAGGTTAATGCCGTGGGAAATGCCAGGATATCAAAGTGCACCTGGTGGAGGTACTTGGGCAGATAAAACAAAATCGACTGCAGGAGGTGTGACCGGTAGCCAACCGACAACACCTAATGCAGATCCACAGACAATAAGTGCGAAAGGGAAAGGTCAATCTGTTGATGCTGCTTCTGGCGGTCAGTTCGGTATGGGTCAAGTATGGGGTCATTTAGCTGAACATAAACCTGGAGAAGATGATGTAGAAGGAAATGCGCTTAAAGATACATTTATGTATGATGCTGCAACATCACAGATGAATCATCAGCAATCTGTAGCTGCTGGTTGGCAGAATGCAGAGATCCAATCGAATCTAATGAATCAGACTGCTGATCTAGAGTTACGTAATACTGGCGCGAATATGGATAGAGAGTTTAATTATGGTATGACGAAGATGGGTACAGAGGCTGATATCCAAGAAAACTTCGCTCAGAATGAAGCGATAAGAGATGTAAGCAAGATGGGATTTGCAGGCGATATTCAGCAAGCCCAGACAGGGAAAGAAGGATTAGAGCAACGGGAGGGGATGAAAGAGCAAGGGACGCAAGACAGGTCAACCATGGACACTGCTGCCGGTCATAGGAAAACGGAGCAGGAGACTCAGGGAACACAGGATCGACTGAATATGGATAAGGCTTCAGAGCATCGCGGTACTGAAATCTCTAATCAAGGTACAGAAGATCGTTTAAATATTGATAAACAAAGTGAAGCTGCTGTTGCACAGATTGGCGCTCAAGGCGGCCAGGATCGTTTAAATATTGGGGAACAAAGTGATGCTACTATTGCACAGATTGGCGCACAAGGTAGTCAGGATCGTTTAAATATTAGTGAGCAAAGTGGTGCTGATGTTACGAGGATTGGTGCACAAGGTGCACAGGATCGTTTAAATATTGGGGAACAAAGTGATGCTAATATTGCACAGATTGGTGCACAAGGTAGTCAGGATCGACAAAATATTACATCTCAAGGTACTGTAGATGTTGGTAAAATTACAGCACAAGGTGGAATAGATGTTAACAAGATTAAACAAAGTGGTATGGAGGATAGGTCTGCTATTCAGACACAAGGTGTTGAGACGCTAAAACAAATTGGAGCCTCGACAGCTGGTCAAGTCGCTCAGATTACAGCACAAGGTGCACAGGATCGAGCAAATATTGGTAAAACTGGTCAGGAGAATAGGAAAGGACAAGTCACGCAAGGTACACAAGATCGTCTGTCCATTACGACTCAAGGTGATGTTGATCTGAAGAAGGTTCTAGCTCAAGGAGCACAGGATCGTGCAAATATTGGTGCACAAGGTACAGCTGATGAAGGAAGGATTGAAAAGCAGACAGAAGGTGATATTTCTAAAATTGGTGCACAAGGTTCAGAGGATCTTAGAAAGATTGGTGCTCAGGGAGCAGTGGATAAAGGTAATATCGGCGCTCAAGGTGATGTTGATGTTAAGAAGATTGGAGCATCAGGTGATCAAGATAGATTAACAATTGGAGCACAAGGAGATGATAATCGTAAGACTATGGATAAAGAAGATGATTTGACAGCTAAGAAGTCAGGGAGACAGCAAGCAAGACAAAGATCACTAGCAAGGAGTTTCTAATGACAACAGCAACTAAGACTGGTAAGGTATATCTAAATAGTGTTGATAGATGGCTAGATACATTACCCGCTGCAGATTCTGATCACTTCATGGAATTTGCAGATAACTGTCCATCTGTAATAGAAATCTGGGTATATTCAGGAGTACTAGAGTATCCAGGTACATTCAACGATTTAGTACGTTGGGTGAAGATGAAGTATAAAAAACTTAATCGAAGGGAGATACTTAATAGTGAAATTGCAGCGCTACATTCAGATATTCAAGATCTAAGAATGGCAGTTACAAGTGGAGAAATAAAAGGTAGCGATGGAGCCGCACGGTTAGCAGCACTTGAGAAAGAATTACGTTCTCATATTGAAACTAGTGAACGTATCAATCGATCTACTGATAAACGTGGATTAATACTTGCAGGTGCTGATCGTGTTATGCGTGAATTAACTACTATCTTTAAAGATGACCCACAGTTTTCAGAGCCTATTGATAATGCAGTAAATGCTATCTGGGCTAAAATATATAGTGAATTGAGTAGTGGTTGATTATGATACCTGAGATGCCCCTACTGCCTCTATTACCAGAGTCAGGTATTCCTAGAATAGACATACAAACTAAGCGTATGCCAATGTCACCGTCCGCAGAGACAATGGCATTATCTAATGTTCGGCAGATGGAAGCATATAATTACTCAAAAGCTATGGGAGTAGCATTTGAACAAAGTAGGATTAATAATTCAATTAGAGAAGCACGTTTAAAAGCTAAAGCCAGAGCTACTGAACGGTATCTTAAAGCCACTAATAATGCATATAGAAAAAATACTAGAGCTGCACAGAGGGTAACTATACAGAATAGAAATCGTTTCACAAAGCATATAGCACGAAATTATTTAGGCATGGGACGCGATTTATACAACTAAGGGAGTTAGACTAAAAAGACAATAGGTCGAATATATGGCGATCCCTAGTATTTCATTAGCTTATAGACGTAGCGCATTAATGACGGCTACAAAAGTTACAAGTAAACCTCCATCAGAAGAAGTTCTTAAAGCCCGAGAAGATTTTAAAGATTTCTGTACAATCATGGGCAAGCCTCCGGCAAAGCATATGCGGGAATGGCATCAACAGTTATGTACTGGAAAGGATAGTGAATGTCTATTGGGAATAGCTGGACCGAATACAGCAATACTTGCACCGCGAGGCTCTGCGAAAAGTACTGTCCTTGGTTTGTATGCAGCTTGGATGATTGGCCGACATGCTGCTGCCAAGCGAATGCTGCGGGTACTCTACATTGCATATATGGTAGACATCAGTCGTGCAAAGTCAGCAACAATCAAAGGGATTTTGACCAGTGCCAAGTATCGGGAGATCTTCCCGATGGTACGGTTATCAAAGATAAAGAGATCAGATGAATACTGGAGTATTGACTATGAATTTGCAGGAATTGATACAGCAGGTGAAGAAGCGTTTACCCTTGCGTGTGGCGGTCTCAAGGGAGCAATTACTTCCAAGCGGTCCCAGTTGGTACTTATCGATGACCCTATCAAATCCGCTGCGTCCATTAACAACCCAGACATACGGCGTGAGATGGAGCAAACGTGGTCGAATGTTATTGCGCCGACAATGTTCCAGGGGGCACGTGCAATTTGCTTGGGTACACGGTTTCACTTCGATGACATCCATGCTACGTTATTTGTTCCCAAAAACAACTGGACACAGATTATTCAGAAAGCAGTCATAACAGACGCTGATGGCAGGCAACGTTCCTACTGGCCAGAATTCTGGTCAATGAAGTATTTGAATGAACGTAAGTTAGAAGATCGTGTTGCCTTTGCATATCAGTACTTAAATACAGCAGTACAATCAACAGATGTAGGTATTTCTCCAGAATTAATTGTTATGGGCGAAGTGCCGGATGATTATGATTGCTTAGGTGTAGGTATTGATCTCAGTGCTGGTTTAAATGAGAAAAATGATTGGACAGTATTTACTCTTGCTGGAATAGTAGAAGGTAAGATCTATTTGATTGATCAAAGACGGTTACGGTCAATGGGCAACATTGATAAGATGGACGCTTTATGTGAGATGTTATCTGATTGGAATATTCTATTGGAGAATGATGAGGGTCAATATTTTCCAACAGTCTCTCCTTGTATAATTTGGCCTGAAGCTGTAGCATATCAAACTTCCTTTGAAGGAGATTTTAAACGTATTATGTTTGATGAACGTGCATTATATAACCTTACATGTTCTCCTGTTAAAGGATTTAAAGGTGATAAATTAGCAAGACTAAGAGGTGTATTAGGTTTATTTGAGAATAGAAAGATTGTATGGAATAAATGGCGTAAGTGGAATGTCCTGGAAGATGAGCTTTTAAATTTTGGCCATGCATCTCATGATGATACAGTAGATTCGATGGTTCTTACTATTGGGGGATTACTAAGAAGAGGCTCACTACAACTTGATTATCAAGCAGATAAATTCAATTTATAAAATATGTAAAATAGTAATAGCAATCAATAGTGATAGTAATGCCCAATAGCAGAATGGCTGGCGATAAGTATCGTCCAAACAATAAAGATTATAAAGTACAAGGTGGTAGGGGCAAGAATGCTGGTAATAAGTTTACGAACAAAGATGTAAGAGCTATGCGGGATGCTGGTTATAGTGATGGCCAGATTGCAAGGAAAGCTAAACGACATGCTAAGAAAGGAGGTGTTGTAGGCCAAGGTGCACAGAAAAGGATCGACAATAGAAGTACTACAAAAAATATCAATAAATATGATCCTGGTCGACGGGGTAAGAAGGAAGGTTGGGGTGCTGCAGATATTAGGCATCTAGAAAAGAGTGGATTTAATGAGCAGCAGATTGCAGAAAGGATGCAACAAGGTGCAGAAGGTGGACAATCAGTTACTACAGGTGCTCAAAAATTCTTAGATAAATATAAGAGTCAACAAGTAGCACCTACAGCTGCTCCTCAACAAGGCGAGCATACAGCTCCTAGTGCCGTTCAGAATTCACAGACTCAAAGTGCTACAGCTGGACAGCTGGCAGGCACCGGTCAGCAACCAACATTAGAGGATAATAAGCCGGGAGGTAACCAAGATGTAGGGAATCCATCCAATAAAGTAAATGATACTTCTCAAGCTAATGTTGATCCCAGAGATCCTGATGGAACACCTACGAGCGGCGGCGCCCAGCAACCTGACTGGGGTGGACGTGAGGATGGCGATGGCGGCGGCGTTTCTTATATGGGAGGAAGTTCTACTTTTGATGAAATGGGTCAAGGGCCTCAGGCGCAAGGCAGTGCTCTATTGACTGGAACGATGCCAGGAGCGGGTTCTGCTGCTCAGGATTTTAAAGACCAGTATACAGGACAAGTTAAGGACGTTATGCAGCAGTATCCAGATGAGGATGGTATTTCACATCCACATCCTGGTAATGGTGACGATGCCCCTGCTGGTCCTACTCAACCTGGTGCCCCAGATTATAGTACAAGCGATGCATACAATATTGATGACTCATTCCATACAAAGATAACAGGTGCAAGGGATTCTCATAATACAACGGATTCCTATAATACCTTTATGGAAGGTGCAACGGATTCATACAATACAGATATGGGAGACACTACAGATTCATACAATACTGATCTAGATTTCAATTTGGATGCTCGTACTGATAACAGGAATTCAGGAAATACAACTGATTCGTTTAATGTAAATACTGATAATCGAAATTCAGGTAATACAAGCATAGACAAGCGTAATTCAGGAAATACAAGCATAGACGCTAGTAAGCGTAATGTAGGAAATACAAGCATAGACAAGCGTAATTCAGGAAATACAAGCATAGACAATAGTAAGAGTAATGTAGGAAATACAAGCATAGACAAGAGTAATTTTGGAAATACAAGTATAGACAGTAGAACGGATATAACAAAGGATTCTCATAATACATATGACTATACTGACAACTCGGATACTGCAATTAATTCAAACAATCAATATGATTCAGAGATTTCAGATAGCTGGAATACCAATGCCAATCAAGAAGTTAATCAATCAGTATCAGGTAATTACAATAATGTGAATAACATCCAAACTATTTATGGTAATAACTTAGATGGAAAGATGGATAATCATATGCTCGGCAGTGCATATATAAATCAAATGCAACAGGGCGGTTTAATGAACCAAGGGTTCGGTGCTAGGGCAGCGGCTGGTGGAATAAGTCAAGCTCAGGATCGTCAGCCTTGGTCAGTAAGTGGACTAAATGATCATATTGGAAAACGAGAAGGTTATTTTGGAGCTAGAGCATATGAAGCAAATTCAGATGTTTATGGTGATCAAGGTAATTGGCAGACTCCTCAGTGGAATTTCCAAACTAACCGTAAAGCTCCAGGCGAAGATGAAGACGAATAAAGGTTAGACTAAGTACATATAAATAATAGGTAAATGAATAACAATAGCATCGTTGAAACTCAATTCCAGCAGATATTATCAGCTGCTAAAGAGCGTCGTGGAGACCAAGCTGTAGACACTATGATTGTGTCCTCGCATTTAGCACAAATGCGTATGTTTATGTTGAGACGAGGAGTTGAATTTTATGCAGATCAAGATTCATATGGAATGCGTCGGGAGTTTATAGCACAAGTATGTGAACATAACATGCTTGATATGAAATTAGAGAGTATTGTCGATTATTTTTTGTGTGATGGTCAGGGTCTTTTTTATTTCAGACCTTCAGGAGAAAGTTATCAGATTCTATATTTCCCTAAAGATAGCTATAGAGCATTTCGCACACAAAATGGAGAAATTGAAAGTGTTGAATTGATCTATTCATTTAATGTACGTGAGGCAAATAATATTGATAGCTATGCAATGGGTAATAGTAGAGGTGGTAAGAAGAAGTATATAAGGCTAAAGGTATTTAAGGATAAGATTGAGCAGACAGTTTCAAATGAAAAGATTGAATTTGAGAATCAGATGGGAAATCCGATCATGCACATGCCTGGTCATACAGAGACTTTGAGTAATAGCCTTGGTTTTATTCCAGCTATAGAAATTTATAATTATATGGATTGTACAGGTGAAGCTACCGGTAATGGGGAATTTAATTGGTTAGCAAATCAGATTTTATATCATGATGAGCTTGTACGGAATATTCGTAAGAACATGAAGTTCTTTGGTAATCCTACACTTGTTTCTAGTAGACCTAAGCATGACCTGATCGAGTCAGGTGAAGAGAATGCTATGAGACCTACTATCAGCTCTATGGCGGGCTTCTCTTCCGCAGATAGACCTAGTACTAGGGTAAGTCAGCCTTTCGGCGGCCCAAGCCCATTAGACGGTCAAATCAAGGTCCCCCGTGTCATAGCGAACCTTGAGCCAACCGACAGGGTGAACTATATGACACCTGATAGCGTTTCAGGTGATCAGAACATGTATGTTAAACAGTATCGTTCTGAAATCCGCTTAGCATTAGGAGGTGTAGATGATATTGACTTTGGAACAGCGTCTACTGCTTATGAAATTAAAACTTTATATGGACGTGTAGCTGCCACTGCTGAAAAGAAAGCTAAGGCAATGTTTACATATGGTCTATGTAAAATTTTCGGAATGATTATTAAACATGAAGAATATATGTTTGAAGAATCATTTGCTCAAGCTACTGGATTAACGAAACCTTCGTATCCGCTACAAGAAGATTTTGGCGGTCAAGATGAAGCATATGCAGTAGCTCTACAAGAGTACAATAAAAACATTACTGTGTTTGAACAAAGTAGATCAGAATCTATACGTGCTACACTTGAAACAGGAGAAATCCCCCAAGGTGTAGTTGGACTTATCCCTGACGGCAGCACGAAAGTTGCTTGGCGTTGGCAAGGCGAAGTTTTTGAAGAAAGCTCAGACGACATCCTCAATAACAGTATTGTCGTTCGTAATTTACAAGAACTTGGCGTTGATTCTATTCAAGCTTTGCAATACCTGTTCCCAGGTAAGACCGAAGAAGAAAGAGCTTCAATGCTATCAGGATATCCATTTAGGATGGTTCAACAAACCCAACAGTCTTTAAACAGCTTTATCAGTTTACTTGGTCAACTTTATCAGTTGCCTCACCCACAGACTCCAGAGTTACCTCTTGCGTCTGACCCGAATCTTGATATCACAGGATTCCTATATCGATCATTAGAGTTTTTACGTAAGGAGTTAAGTTACAGTGGAAGTTACAAGTCCTCAAGCGATGGCACCAGCCCAAGCACCCTCAGCGATGCCGATCGCATCCGTGCCAAGCTCGGTCGCCCCATCCGTGATGAGCCAACCATCACCCTCCCAGGTGTCGGCTCCAACCTACCAACCGCAGGCAACACCCCAGGCACCAACCTACCAGCAGGCTCCGGCCCAGCAAGCTTCGGCTCCGGCAGCGGCGGGCAATCCATGGCAGGACGCGTTCCAGGCGCTCAGCCAAAGCCTGAATACACCCAACCTCTCCCCGGCCCCGGTTCAATACTCGGCGTATCAGACCCCAACTCCGCAGGCGGCTTCCCAAGCCAGCTGGGGTTCGCCAATGCAACAGCAAGCCCCCAGTTACCATTCGGGCAATCAGACTTACAATCCCCAAGCTTCAACCCAAGCCTTCTCGCAGGAGCAGGTGCAGGCGCTGGTGCACAACGCCCAGCAGCAGGGAATAGCCCACGCACAAAGTCAGGTACAAACACAGGACGCGTATCTAAGCCAGGTAAGCGACGAAAGTCTTGAAGTCCTTCAGCACTTCGGAGCTGAAGCCCCTGCACTTCTGAACAACTATGCATGTGCAGTGGAAGATGCGCTGATTGAGCAAGTTGATCGTGGTAACACCCAGAATCTCATGCTTGAGGTTGCTGGTGAAGAGCGTGCAGCAATGAATCTCATGCTCACCAACCCTGATGTACTGGCTGATTATGTGAACGGTTTCTTTGGTCCAGAAGGTCCATATCCTACCGAAACTCCTGATGAAACTTATGCACGTGAAGAAGCTCAAGCTCGTATGAACTTTGAAGCTGAAATCCAAGCACAGGAACAGCGTGGAGTTCCACAGAACTTCCAACGTCCTCAAATGAATATGCCTACTCCAGGTCGTCAAGCTCAGCAGAATACCCAGAACTTCTGGGGCTCCTTCTCTGAAATGATGGATTCCAGTCCAGAGCAAGCATGGCAGTATCTGTCTTCTGCTCCTCAAGGTGCACTCCAAAGTAAGCTCCTCGTTCAGGACACTTGATATAAAGTAGGGGGTTTATTCCCCCTACAATAGTATTAACAGTAATAGTATTTAAAATGGCTCAATCAATTCGTCCGTATAACCCTGCTCCAGCAAGAATAGCACTGGATCAATCTACTGCTAGTAGAGGTAATTCAGGTATGTTGAATGAACTGTCTCCTCCTATGGAGCAGATGGGAGACGGTGGTGTAATGTCCAAGCCCTTTGTGAACCCTCAAGGGATGGAAAATGCTCTAATGCAACAGCAGAATATGCAGCAAAACATGCAGACAGCTCAGTTCCAACGTTCTGCAGATGCTGTACGTGGCATGAATTTAAAGTATACTGAAATGTCAAATGCACAGCAGCAAGCACAGACTGCTAAAGATCGTATGGTTGCTGAGCTTCTAGTCGCTAATGGTGGTGGAAATGCAAGTATGCGTTTGAATGCTGAAATGCAAGATGGTAATCTCCCAGGTATGCTGCGTCAGGTATCTACACAAAAAGCCATGCGTCTGGGGCAGAGCCCTGATCTTGGCGACTATGCAGGCCAGGTTGGCCAGTATGGCTAAACAAAGAATGGCAAGGATCCCTGATTATTATTTTCAGGGTCCTAGAAAAGAACGATATTATGACAAGAACCTCGCAACAACGGGTGGTGGATCAGCCTATTCAGAACATGATTTTATAATTGCAGCTATGAAAGGTGAAGGTCCATTTAAAGATGCAGATCCCAGACAGTTAGAAAAACGTTTGGACTACATTAAGAATCAAAGTAATTAGTAATTTACTACAATAAGTATAGATGTAAGAAGATTTTGTCGTGCGTTTAGCAGGGAAGATTACTGAAGATCCAGAAATGTTTCAGACAATCTGGAAACATCTAAAATCAGATGGTGTACCAGATCAGGCTGCTAATCAAATTACAGCTGAAATGTTTCAACATGGAACTGATGTAGACACCTCAGTTGAGAAATATACACGTATGTATGAAAACTATAAGTCCAAGGGATTTGAAGATCATGCTGCCCAAGCTATGGCTGTAGAAGCAATGGAAGGTAGAGAGGCGGAGCCAAAGGAGAGTCTTAGATTTGCTAGATGTGTAGGGGATGTAGTTGACATGGGATGTAATCCTGAAGGTGCAGCAATGGATTGCATAAATATACTTTAGGGTGCTAGAGTAAGTATACGAAGCAAGTAGAATATGCCGCAACCTAAAGCATCAGGGGATTCCGTTCGTTCTTATTTACGGGATATCGGACGTGTACCTTTGCTTGCGCATGATGAGGAAATCCTCTTAGGTCGCCAAGTACAGAGAATGATGGAACTAGAAGGAACAAGAGATATTTGCGAATCTTGTAATGGCGTCAAATTGACAGACAAAGAGCTAGCTGAAGAGCTATGCATAGATTATAAAGACTTACGCCGTGAATTACGTGAAGGAACCAAAGCAAAAGAAAGAATGGTTACAGCAAACCTCCGTCTGGTGGTCTCAGTTGCGAAGAAGTATACCAAGCGGAATATGGAGTTGCTCGACATTATTCAAGAAGGAACAATCGGTCTCGTCCGTGGTGTGGAGAAGTTTGATCCTGGTCGCGGTTATAAGTTCAGTACCTATGCTTATTGGTGGATTCGTCAAGGGATCACCAGAGCGATTGCGGAGAAATCCAGAGCTATACGATTACCCATCCATGTCACTGAAAATTTGAATCGACTAAAGAAAGCACAACGTGAGCTTTCACAGTTAAATGGCAGGATGCCAGATGTGTTTCAATTAGCAGAAGAACTTGATTTAACCGTAGATGAAATAAAGGATTTGATGTGTAAGGCAAGACAACCGACTTCATTGGAAATTAAGATCGGAGAGAATCGTGATACATGTTTAATCGATTTACTAGAAGATGAAAGTCAATCACCAGAAATACTTTTAGAGAAAAGCTGTATTAAAGAGCATATACAGGATTTAATAATAGATCTGCCTGATATGCAAGCCGCAGTTATTTGTATGAGATATGGTATTGGTGAGGATGTACTAGAGCCAATGTCAATGACTGCAATCGGTCAAATCTTAAATATGAGTAGAGATAGGGTACGAACTCTTGAAACCAAAGCTTTGAGAGTGCTAAAAAGTAAAAGTAATGAAGTAGAAGATTACCGGTAATCTACAATAGAGATAGTAAGTTACATTAAAGCAATGAATGTAAGCGATCAAATACTTCAGACATATCTAAAGTATGGAGGAAGTGATAATACTTCATCAGAGAATTTAAGTGCTAGTAAATCTTTAAATTATTCAAATGGAACAACAATTAATTCACCAGCTATAGAGAAGGTTAGTACGGCTGGATCCGTAACAACTTATTCAGATTCCGTTGGATTAATGGGACCTGAAAACTATTTTGTAAGATATGATTTGAATATAATTGATAGCGGAAATAATTATATAGAAGAAGAGTACTGGACAATTCTATCTTTCTCTATAATTAATGAAGTTACATTAAATACATATGAGGGAGGAGTTTATGATACAACCGAAGATACTGAAGATCAAGTAAATGAATACTATTCATCAAATTTTACTGCAGCAATTCCTAATTTTATTGATGGTGTAATAAAAATTTCACTTGAAAACTTAAAAACTAATAATATCTATTTAGATGATTGGTTGGATACTCGGCTTTATACTCAAAAAAAAGAAGAGCATCCTCACGACACAATGTATGTGGGATTACAGGATAGCTTTTATATAGGCTTTCATGCTAGGAATACACGTAGACTACCTTACAATGTCAGATGTTCAGTAACAAATGAGATTAAATCTGCTAGAACACTTTCAAGTAGTGAGCTTGATTATATGGCTAGGTAGAATAAAATAAAGTGTAGATTATTATGGCTAGACAGAGAGCTTCATTTTCATCTGACAATAAGAATGTTCAGAGATCAAAGGAAGGAATAAAGGATAGGATTGACAATAATCTTAATAAAACAGACAGTAGCCCCTCTGCTCGTACAAAAGCAAGAGCAGATTCCAGAGAGGCTAAAAGATCTTTACTTAAGTCTGTGAAATCAAACTCTAAACAATCAAAAGGATTTACTTAGAACAGTCAGTCCTTTTTAGATGTTGTATCAACCTTAACTTCAAATTTAGTGTTAGGTTTTTTAACTTCTTTAGTTTCTACTTTTTTCGGAGCTACAGGAGCTGATGGGAGCTTTCCAAGAGTACGTGTTAGTACTGCACCAGCAGAGATTTTTGGAAATTGATATTCAGTAATTAGATCATCAGGAGAGTAAGAGTCTTCTGGAAATACTGCAGCTCTTGTAATATGGCGATATCCACTAAACGTGAAATTACCTTTACCATCATGCTTAACTGTAAGTTGAGTTTCTTTATTTACAGGTATAACAAGTTTTATTAGCTGATTACCAGCTATTTTAACTCTAAGAACAACACAATTAATATATTGAACAGGACCTCCTCTGGAATACCATCTAGGAAGTTTAGTAACCCGCCCGCCCCGGCTTGTAACAAGGGTCATCTCAGTTCCAGTATGTTTAGAGATACCACCCTCACCTTTTAATAGAAGACTATCAGCCATTGCTTTTTCTTGAATACTTATATCTATTCTAAATCATTTTTTGTTCATTACGTTTCACCCACTTAAGGTTATTGACATGACAATTGGTTTTATTTTTATCAATATGCTGAACAACTGTACAATCTTTAGTAGTACCAAGGGGAGTTGGCGGAGGATCAAGGAATGCCAAAGCTACTAATTTGTGTACACAAACATATTTAGGTTTCTGTCTACCTATACGTTGTGTAAGAGTAACCATAGGGTAGCCAGCTTTGTGGAATTTATATTTCAGCAATCTTTCGACATTTCCTTTTGTACTTTTAATTTTCCCTTCTCGATTGACGTAATATTCAATACAGCATTCAAATCCTGGCAAAGTATGTATAGGTATCCATTCTGTAGTATCAATAAAATGTTCCATGAATATTCGGGAAGACTAACTATACCCTTAGTTTAGTTAGTAATATTTAAGTATGTGAGCGAATAAATGCTCATATAGAACATTTAGCTTAGGAGATTCAGTCCATGTGGATTGATAATGATTTTCCGAAGCTTCTAGGTGCAGAACTGTACCGCCCCCACCCGGCATACATCATTGAGATGGCAGTTGAGCCAGTGGTTGTTCACGACTTTAGTAAGCAACCCGGTCAGACTGTTCAACTCGATCGTTACCGTTTCTGGGGCAAGCCCGGCACTAAAGAGAGCCGTGAGCGTACAGCTGATCAAACACTTGGAACAGCTTCGGCACGAAACATCGTGAAGGATAAGGTTCTTGTCACTCTTCGTGAGTACACTGGACCTGCAGACACCCGCGACACTGCACAGCCTTCTACATTTAAAGTCGCACGTGAGACCCTTATCACTGCTCAGCGTTTGCTGCTTGATACAGGTAATTTGAACGTTTTCCACCAGTCAATTGGTAGCCTTACGCTACTTGATGATTACCGCCGTTGGAGGGACCGTGTGTTCGCCAACGAACTCATGAAAGCTGATGATGGAAGTCAAGCTTCTGAAGAGCGTGGCGGATACTATCTGCCTTTGGATAAAACCAAAGGAGGTACAGGCGGCACCCTTGGTGTAACATATGATACTGGTGAAGACGCTAAGTTCACAGTAAAAACTGACTTGCTGGAAGTTGTTAAGGATATGCGCAAGCGTAATGTCCCAACATTCTCAGATGGTTACTACCGTTGCATCTGCGACCCTACTGCAATGATGCATCTGCGTCAGGACCCCGATTTCAGAGAGATCGCTAAGTATCCTGGCCAAGGTATGATCAATCCGATGCAGCCTAACCAAGCACCTAACGCTACCTTCTTCCAAGGTATGGGTCCTGCTTATGGTCAAGCCGGTTTCGTAGCTGGACAGCCAGTGATGCCTACCGGATTTCTTTTTGAGGGAGTTCGTTGGTTTGAATCAACAAACCTTCCTGAACAAATCGATAATCTGATCATTAATGATGCTCCTGGACCGAACAACACCGCTGAAGATTTTACTGCAGCTCAGTTGATTTTCTTCGGTCCTCAAGCACTCGGCGTAGGTATCGGTGGAAACAATGCTCAGATTCTTTTGAACAATAATGATGACTTCTCACGATTCATCATCATGATCTGGAGTCTGTTTGCCGGTTTTGAAGTTCTTAACAAAGACTTCATTACGGTTGCCTACTCTTTCGTATATTGATAGGAGGTAACTAAAATGGCTATTATTTTTCCCGGAAACTATGTAGAGCGTTTGAACGCTTATTCACAAGCTAAGACTATTGACGGCACTACCACCACCCCTGCTCAAAACAGGCAAGGTGTGGAAGCACTTCCTGGTCTTAATTATTACTCAGCAGTTGGTGTTGTTATTGTTCCAGCAGCAGGTCTAGCAGCAGGCAATCATGCTTGCATGGTACTATCTCCTGACATGCGAGCTGATGACAAGCCTCGTCTTGATGTGGCTCTTCAGATTCCAGTTGGCGCAAAAGTTTATCGTATTGCACTTCGTGGAATTAATATTAAAGGAGCTGCTGCTAGTGGTGAGTTGATCACAGTAACGAAGAGTTCTGCAGGTGGTGCATTTAGCAACACGGATCTGAGACCACAACTTGAAACAGTCGCGGCCAATGCGGCTTTGGATTATCTGTATACACCAGATAATGATAACTCAGAATTCAAAGGTTTAGCTGCTACAGCTACTGAAGCAGTTACCGGAAATGAGATTGCAATTCACGCTACAACCGCAGCTGCGGTTAATGTCCTCGATACTGATGACGTTTCAGCTATTCTTATTGAAATTTGTTATTTCATGGATGCTGCTGCTCCTGTAACAGATGATGTTAATCTTCCATTTAAGACTGAAGCAGGTTCTTCCTGATTCTTTTTAAATGAATTTAAAGCGTCCTTCACTGGGCGCTTTTTTTGTGCCTATAATAAAACAAGTAGTCTACAACATACAAATGGCAAAAACAGAGACAACTGAATCTCCAACGAAACTATTTCAAGATGAGAAGACAGGTAAGCTTGTAGAGTTTCTTAGTGTATTCGATAAAGATTATGCAAAAGTACGTGATGCATCTGGTAATATTATTTATGTGACTCTTGAGCAGCTCGTTCCTTATCATGCAGAGAAAGGCCGGCTTGCAAAGATCACTGCTCCAATGACTATCCCTGAACCAGAGGAAGCTCCTCCAGTAACTGCAATTCCAGCAGAAGATGTACGTTTAAATATGAATGCCGCTTCAGCTGAGCAAATTCAAAAACGCCTTCCTGGTGTTGGATATACAACTGCTAAAAGGATTGTTGAATTGCGTATGTCTCTTTCAGGAGAACGCTTCAGTAACTTAAAACAGCTGGAGAATATTCCGCGAGTTAATTGGGAGCAAGTTATTAAAGAAGATCTTATTTTTATAGGTTAAAATATAAAGGTAGAAGACATTGGTAGCCAGTCATGGCATTAAGCGATAAGCTTGCTGAACATAAAAATACTGAATATGTCTCCTCAGGTGGTAGTAATACTTCCTATAAATCAGGTCATAAAGAGCGTCTTCAGCATAAGAAAGATAAAAAAGACGCTGCTAAAAAAGCAGCATCTGACGCAGCCGCTGCTGCAGCAAAGAAAAAAGCTGATGATAAGGCCGCTAATAAAACTGCTAGACAGGAGACAAGAGCGGCTAATAAAACTGCTAGACAGGATAAAAGAGCAGCTAATAAAACTGCTAGACAGGAGACAAGAGCAGCCAAGCAAGCAGCAAAGAAAAAAGCTGCTAATAAAACTGCTAGACAGGCGAAAAGGGCTGCTAATAAAACTGCTAGACAGGAGACAAGAGCAGCCAAGCAAGCAGCAAAAGCAGCACCTAAAAAGCCAGCACCTAAAAAGCCAGTAGCTAAAAAACCTTTAGCAGCAAAACGTAAAAGGCTTAATGCAAAAGTAGCAGCTGGGAAGATTACCGCTGCTCAAAAGAAAAAAAGAATGACTAAGGCTAGAGCTAAAGCAAAGCCAGCACCGGCAAAGCCAGCTCCTAAAAAGCCAGTAGCTAAAAAACCTTTAGCAGTAAAACGTAAAAGGCTTAAGGCAAAAGTAGCAGCCGGGAAGATAACCGTTGCTCAAAAGAGAAAAAGAATGACTAAGGCTAGAGCTAAAGCAAAGCCTGTAG
>Ga0208639_1000667_pt1 | contig 25480 bp, 27 predicted proteins | sample ETNtaG_33_FD_185772 | JGI IMG/M metagenome (GOLD analysis project Ga0208639, IMG submission 185772) | Marine microbial and viral communities from oxygen minimum zone, Eastern Pacific Ocean - ETNP201310SV76 (SPAdes) (version 2) | ecosystem: Environmental > Aquatic > Marine > Oceanic ...
AAGCATAAACTTGACTAACTCGTAGTTAATCTTAGAATCTAGATCATTTGGGTTTAAAACAAGTGATTCTCTATAGAAAGCTAAGCTTTCTTCCAATCTTTTATTTTCTGCAAGCACATTTGCCATATTATAATAAGCACTGGATTTAAGCTTCATATCATCAGTATTTAACGCAGATTCAAACCCCTTCATCGCCAATGATAAATCATTCTGTTGGAATGCAGTTGATCCTAATCCAAAACTTGCAATAGCATCTTCTTTTCTCTCTGATAAAATTTTCTCATAATATTCTCTAGCTTTATCAAATTGATTGTTATTATACAATATTATTCCTTTATCTTCACAAATAGCAAATGAATAAGAAAAAAGAATAAAAACGCTAATATTTAATCGTGATATTCTCATATTCTTTTTTTTCTTGTAGGCATTATTAATCCAGCAGTTAGAAGTAAAAAAGAAATTGTAGCAAATGATTGATATCGATCCTCATATTCTGAATAAATGTGTGTTGCTATTGATCGTTTCTCCATATTATCAATTGCAGACATAATTTCTTTATATTTAGAATCGCGATTATTAAATCGACTATATATTCCACCACCTGCATTTGCTATTTCAATTAACATATTTTCATTTAACTTTGATGTGATCAAAATACCTTTTTTATCCCTTTTATAACGATTGTTATTGGGGTCATTCTTTATCGGAATTAAGGACCCTTTATCAGTGCCTACACCTACAGAGTGCGTAATAATCCCACTCTTTAAGGCTGTACTTGCCAACTCTATAGCTGCTCCTTCGTGATCTTCTCCATCCGTCACAAGGACCATAACTTTATATTTATCATCTTCCTTATTAAAAACACTTATCCCAGTTCTTAGAGCAGTACTAAGATCTGTTCCTTGATTTGGAATCATTTTTGTATCTATTGCATCAAGAAATAGCTGAGTGGCTTCATAATCAGAAGTTAATGGTAAATATAGATGGCTTGATCCAGCAAACACAATTATCCCAATACGATCTCCTTTTAACTGATTTATTATTTGAGATATTTCAAATTTTGCCTTTTCTAGCCTACTTGGCTTGATATCTTGCGCATTCATACTTACAGAAACATCAACTGCAAATACTAAGTCTACACCTTTTCTATCAATTGGCGAAACTCTTGTTCCAATTTGAGGACCTGCAGCAGAAAAAATAAGAAAAATTAATCCAATAATTGTTAATCGATTTTTCCATTTTAAAAGATTGGTGTCTAATCTTGAAAATAATTTATTCTTCAGCACAGGGTCTATCTTGCTCCAAACTTTTTTCTTGTGCTTTTTATCTATATTTATCCAAATAATTAAGGAAAATAAAAATACTAAATAGAATAATAATATATATGGAAATCTAAAAGCAATCATGTCAGTCTTTTGAAAATTGTTCGGCTTAATGTCTCTGTTCCCATTGCAATTATTAATGCCGGTATAAGAAACCATCCAAATAATTCTTTATATTTAGTATAACTTTTAACTTCAATTTCCGTTCGCTCCATACTGTCTATTTGTGCATATATTTCTGATAACATATCTTTATCTTTTGCTCTAAAATATTCTCCACCAGTTTCTTTTGCTATTTCTATTAATGTTTCTTCATCAATCTCATTGATCATTCTTCCAACACCTGGAATGTATGTTAGTGATTGATCTGTTGCTGCACCAATAGTATATATTTTTATATCAAATTGGTTTGCGAGATCTGCAGCAGTTATAGGGTCAAGCTCTCCTGCATTATTACTACCATCAGAAAGTAAGATCATAACCTTACTTTTAGCTTTACTATCTCGCAAACGATTAGTTGCATTTGCAATTGCCATGCCAATGGCTGTACCATCATATTCTTTTTCAGCAATACGTATATCCTTTAATAATGAACTTAAAACTTGTTTGTCAGTTGTCAATGGACATTGAATAAAAGTTTCTCCTGCAAATACTAATAAACCTATGCGATCTTCAGGCCTATTAGCAATAAAATTTAGAGCAGCTTCTTTTACTGCTTCTAATCTATTTGGCTTAAAATCTTCTGCTAACATACTACTACTAATATCAATAACTAAAATAATATCAACTACATCAACATTCATCATTTGCAATTGATCAATTTTCCTTGGTCTTGCAATTGCAATAATAATTAACACTAATGTTAATATTTTTAGATAAAGAATTATTTTATATCTCAGCTCACCTTTTCTACGAAAGTTCCCCTCAAATAATGTAGAAGATGAAATACGCATAGTTCCTTCAAAAAAAGAATATTTCTTTTTAAATAACCAAAATAGTAGAGGAACAAAGAATGAAGCAATTAATATCCAAGGATGTAAAAATTCAATCATGAAAAAACTATTCTTTACACTAGCTTAGGTCAATTGAAACAGTAATATAACGAAAACTTGAAGATGAAGTTCCATATAAAGCACAATAAATAGAGGAGCAGAAACTTGATTTTATTATTTAAATATTATATATACTATTTCTTGTAACGTATAATATTATTCTTCTGACTTATCACTATCAGAAGTTATAGTTTCTGCTGCATCATCTAATTCTTGCTTGGCATCATCTACTGCTCCTTTAAATTCTTTTATCCCTTGACCAAGTCCCCGTGCAAGTTCTGGTATACGCTTTGCACCAAATAATAGAAGAACAACAAGAGCAATAATGACCCATTCCCATCCTCCGGGAACTCCAGCTTGAATTAAAGTAACTGATGATTCTAACATGACTAATTCCTTATCATTTCAATTTATTGAATAGAATCTAATATAATCCTATCTGCATTACCTGTAAAAACGAAGTAAATAAAATGCAGTTGCTAAACCAATTATACTAGTAAAATTAATTGTAATTTCTAATCCAAATTTTAAAACAAACATTAATAAATCAATGCTAATGACACCTTTAGCGTTACCAAAAATTCCCGCCAAATCAAAATAAATACTAGTTAGAAAAAAGTCTTTTACTACACCAGGAGGAAGTAAAAAGCCAAGAATTTCACCTAAAAGAGACCCTAGCATAGAACCAAAAAATAAAACTAAAAATACTAATCCAAACGATTTGGTTTTATCCATTTATCTTATTCCTACATTTATAATTTAGCTTCAATATTAGATTTTTGCTCAAACCTATCATTGTCTAATGTCCATTGAATAATGCTCCAAAGTATGTATACTGTAAAAAGAGGAAATAAAATAAGTCCCTGAAGAAATAACGCTGATAAAATGATTAAACTAACTCCTATAAGGCTTAATGTATTTGATTTTCCTTTTTTAAAAGAAATCAGTGGAAATTTTGAAAAACGTATTTTACTTACCATAAGGAAACCAAGGAATGCTGTCATAACAAGAGCAATCCTTGGGTCTCCAAAATTTCCCCAGATTTGATGATTAAATAACAGAAACGTAATAATCATAACAGCACTCATAGGTGTAGGCAGTCCAATAAAATAGGATCTTGGATTTTGATCTTGATTTAAATTGAATTTTGCAAGCCTAATTGTTCCAAAAAGAATAGGTATAAAGCTAAATAACCCACCTAAGATAGGAGGAAGTCCTTCTACATACACTAAGTAAATCATCATAGAAGGAACTGCGCAAAAAGAAATAGTATCTGCGAAAGAATCAAACTCTGCCCCAAAACGGGTAGGGATACCTAATAACCTAGCTAACTTGCCATCAAAAACATCAAAAAAACAGGCAAACAGTATTAGCCAACTAGCTCGAATCGGATCTCCTCTCATAATAAATCCCATTGCCATGAATCCTATAAACATATTCATGACAGTAAATATACTAGGTATAAATTCTTTAGGTTTTCTTTTCATGATATTTTTCCAATAATAGTTTTTCCGCCTTTAACTTTTTCCCCAATTGCAACTCTTATTTCCATAGAACTTGGGAATATAATATCAGTTCTAGAACCAAACATAATAAAACCTAAACGGTCTCCTTTTTTCATCTCCTTATCAACTTCAGCATAGCAGTGTATTCTTCTCGCTATAAGTCCAGCGATTTGCATAACACGATAATTAAAATATTTAGTACTAAATAAAATATTTGTCCTTTCATTTTCATCGCTAGCTCTATGATCATATGCAGCAATAAAATTTCCTGATTTATGTGCAAAATCACTTACTTTAGCTGTAAAAGGAACTCTATTTACATGGACATTAAAAACATTCAAAAAAATAGAGATTCTTGAAGCATTTTCACCTACCTTATCATCATCTATTTGGTCAATACGAATTATTTTTCCATCTGCTGGTGATATAATTGATGATTCATCGGTACTACATTTTCTAATAGGATCGCGAAAAAAGTTACATGAAAAGATTAGTAATATTCCTGAGATAAAATAAAATATTATTAATATTTGATGATTATAATAGTTACCTACTATACCTAAAATGAAAGTTGATAGAGATAACAATATAAGTATTCTTTTACCTTCAGGCGCTAGCATTTTTTTCTTATCTACCCCCCCTACCCAGAATTAATTTTTTATTAATATAACGGCCATTTCTATAAAGCTTTAAATTAATTTTATCTCCTTGTCTTAAATCACTTTCTTCAATAATTGATCGAAATTCATTTGTTGTATTAACTATAAGACCATTAACTTTTGTTATAATATCTCCATTCTTAATACCTGACCTATCGGCAGAACTTTTATTCTCAATCTCTACTACAATTAATCCTTCAGATATATCTAAATCCATATATAATGCAATTCTAGGAGTTAGTGGTTGAACTGTTAGACCTGTTTTATAACTTCTATCAACTCTACCAGTATTTTTTAATTCTTCAACAATTCTCTTTGCTCTATTAATTGGTATTGCAAAACCAATACCAATTGATCCCTCAGAATAAGAAGATCCAGTATAAATAAAAGTATTAATCCCAATGACATTTCCTTGACTATTAACAAGTGGACCACCACTATTGCCCATATTGATCGCCGCATCGGTCTGGATCATATTCTTATATACTTGCCCACCCTGCATTTCGCCAAAGTTCATATCTACCGCACTAATAATACCTACAGTTGCCGTTGGTTGATTATTAATCTCAAAAAGACCCAATGGGTTACCAAGAGCAATAACCCACTCACCTATAATTAATTCATCAGAATTTGATAAATTTGCGTAAGAAAAATCTCTCCCATCTAATTTTAATAGAGCTATATCAGATATATGATCAATTCCAATAATCTCAGCTGGATATTCTTTTCCACCTTTTAAGGATACAAACACTTCACTAGCCTTTTCAACAACATGAGAATTCGTAATAACATATCCATCAGGGCTAATTACAACTCCAGAACCAGAACTTCTTGCTTTACGTTTTTGGTAAAATATTTCAGGGAAAAAATAATTAAACCATGGATCTCCTCCAAAAGGAGCTACTAAGTCTTGAATTACATTTATACTTGCAACAGATGGTCCAACTTTTTCTATCGCTCTTGTAATTGCAGTTTTTCTTGATTCGGATATAGTACTTGCATATAAATAGGAACTAATAAAAAATAAAGTGAATAGTAAAATATATCTTTGTTTATTCATAAGAGATATGATTTAATAATAATCCATAAGCAGGAGCTTTAAATTGTTTTGAATCTGAACTAGGGTTATCTAATTCTTTATTTAATTGTTCGATACTATAGTTCCCTTGACTTATTGCCACCATTGATCCCACTAAATAACGCACCATGTGATGTAAAAATCTATTACCTGATATGTGATAATTTACTATTTCATCAGTCTTCTTCCACTCAGATTGATAAATATTGCATATTGTATTATTTAATTGTGGATTTTTCTTTGAAAAAGATAGAAAATCATGCTTCCCAATTAATATCCTAGCTACATCATTTAGTTTCAATATATTTAATCTACCTGTGTACCATATCCGATTTCTATCTAATAAATTTCTAGTTTGCATACAACTATATATATACTCCCTCTGCATAGCAGAAAAACGTGCATGAAATTCATCATTTACTACTTCAACTGAATTTACATAACAATCTTCATTTAGATTGCCGTTAATAGCTTTTCTCAAAGAATTATTGCCTAATTTTGTATTCATATCAAAATGAGCAACCTGACCAAAAGCATGGACTCCGGCATCTGTCCTTCCAGACCCAACGACATCAATTAATTTACCTTTATTCAATTTTGCTATAACTTTCTCAAGTTCCCCTTGCACTGTACGTTTATCTTTCTGCAACTGCCATCCATGAAAGTTGGAACCATCATATTGACAAACTAACTTAAAACGACTCATATAAATTTATTAGATAGCTATTTAATCAAAAATTTATAGATAGGGAAAGATTATATTGATCTATGTTTTGATAATACGTAGGAAGAACATCAATATTTTCAATATTAGATATTCTAAAAAGATATAAAGCATCTACTGCTGAAATAATATGATTTAGTATCATACCACCAACTAGGAAGGAAGCCCTTAGTTTCCAAGTATCTGATTTAATTCTCATTTTCTCGAAAGATTTCATATTATTATCATCATCCCAAGACCAATTCCAATTTTTATTTTGTTCATAAATTGCATTAAAATCTCTCCATCGCAGATGCTCTTCATTAAATTGATCAATCGATAAATAATTTCCAATATCAATCCAGTATTGTCTATTTTTCCCTACAGTGCTAACACCAGCATGCTGAGCAGCATAAGCACGGTAATTAATCTCAATTCTGTTAGCATTTGAATAGCTACCTAAAATCGAAATAAAAATAAATGATTCTGTTAATGCCATTACTTTAGCTCTTTTCTGGTATCCTAATGTATACTCTCCCCATCCAGGTAAAATTAATGACTTTATTACAGGCGATAAGACAGGATTTGTAGAATCATTAGTTAAGTTTATTTCCTGAGAAAAAACTAAATTCAAAAAGAAAGATATTATTATGATCTTTTTTGAAACCATCCAAAGCACAAAGTAATAACTGATATTAAAGTACAAATTAAAGCAAACCAATCACCATATTTTGTATAAAATGATGAAATATTATTTATTGGAATACTGGCAAGAAGAATTCCCTGTTTATTAAAATGTATTTTTTTATTTACTTTTCCAGTTGGTAAAATCAATCCAGAAATCCCAGTATTTGCACTACGAACTATTGGTATTCTATTTTCAACAGCCCTCATCTTGGCAATTTGAAAATGTTGATAAACACCGGAAGAGTGACCGCACCAAGAATCATTTGTTTCAATAGTAATAAACTTGGCGCCTAGATTAGCAAATTTTCTTGCAATCTTTGGAATGCTAGACTCATAGCAAATTAAATTTGCAAATGAAACACTATCAACATTGAATAAAGTATACTCAGATCCAGCTGTAAAATTTGCTTGACCAAAATTCAATTTTTTAAGAAATGAAAAATAATTTGAAAATGGGATACTCTCAGCAAAAGGAACTAAGTGCATCTTATAATACATTTTTGTTGATCCATCAGGCTTAATAAACATTGCCGCATTATAATACTCTATTTCATTATCTTCCCTTTTAATCCTATCTGGAGTTCCAGTAAGCAGCGGAATATTAGATTTTTTTACTTTTTGTAGAATTGACCTACGTTTTGAATAATTTATCCTAAGATATGTTGGTAATGCTGCTTCAGGCCATAAAATAAAATCAGGATCAAGTGTAATTGCTTCATTATGGAGTGAGTCCATTGTATTAAAGATTTTATCGCGAAAATTTTGTTCCCATTTTAGATTTGGATCTATATTTGGCTGAACAATAGAAACATTAATTTTATTGTCAGCATTTATATTTTGTATAAATGATAATCGGAAAAAACCTAATAAAAAAATCACTAACAATAGTAAAGTGCCAATAGATAATATTTGTTTTTTAGAACTATTAGAAATGATAGCAATATATATTATCATATTTAAAACAACTATCCAGAAACTAATACCCATTGAACCTGTTACATCTGCAATTTGAATCAAAGGTAAGCTAAATGTTTGAGTTAATGCTAAATTAATCCAGGGAAATGAAAGTGGACCAAAGCTCCGTAAATATTCCATAGAGACCCAAAAGAACGGTAAGATAGATATTCCATATCCTGTCATTTTATGATACGAACAACATAGAAAACCAAATAAAATCCAAAATATACTTAAATATAGAATTGCTGCAACCATCGATATTATAGCAGGAATTAAGCCAGCTCCACTATTGAGCCCAAACCAATAAACAGTTATAACATTTACAATAACACCTGTTATGAAGGACCATTTGATACTATTCACTATCGATGAGTTAAGTAAAATATGAATTAATGGTATCAAACCAAACCAAGCTAAGAATCCAAGAGGAGAAGGAGGATAAGATAACCCAATCAAAATCCCAGATAATACAGATAATTTCCACGTTGATATATAAAGGAAATTTAACATAATTATTTTTGATCTAAATATTGTTGCAAAAATATTGCTGCTGCAGTTTGATCTACTAAGGATTTATTATGACCTGTCTTAATACCTTGATCTTTCATGGATCTTTTTGCAGCTTTCGAACTCCATCTTTCATCAATAAATTTTATATTTATATTTTTAGAAGATAATTTATCTGAAAATAATTTTACTTTTTTTGTTTGATCTGTATCTTCTCCAGACATAGAAAGAGGTAGGCCTACAATTGTTAATTCTACATCTTCATCAATAATTACTTCTAGTATTACATCTACTGAATAATCGTTATCTTTATTTGCAATTGTTTTATATGGGCTTGCAATAATCTTTAATGGATCAGATAGCGCAAGACCAATTCTTTGATCACCGTAATCAATAGCTAATACTCTTCCCATTTAATGGAAATTTACTTAATAGGCTGTCTTAAATATTTTTTAAGGATTTTACCTGGTTTAAAATGTGTTTTTTTATGTGCAGGAACAAAAATTTCTTGATTAGTCTGGGGGTTTCTTGCATTAGGCTTAGCTTTCGTCGGTTTAATTTCGAAAACACCAAAATTTCTTATCTCAATTCTAACTTTTTCATATTCATCAGTTAACATATCTCGTAAAACTAAAAATAATTCATCAGTAAAAGTTAAAGAATCAACAAGAGTCGCCTCTAATCGATTTGAAATTTCTACAGCTATATCTTTTTTTGTAAATGTTCTTACTTTCATATTTAAAAACCTGTTCTTTCTACATTATCAACCCCAGGGATTTTAATTACTTTATTTATTATGCGATCAAGTTGTTTTATGTTATTTATTTGTACAATAAAGAAAGCAGTTGATAAGGCATCTTTAACCTTCATATCAACACTAGTTATATTAATATTTGAACTTGAAATAACTTCTGTGATTTCTCTTAACATACCTTTTCTATCGATTGATTCTACTTTAAGTCTTACATTAAAAATATCAGACCTTCCTACATCCCAATCTACTGGAACCAAACGATCTGACTCTTCATTCAACAAAGGTAAGCTCTTACATGAGGATCGATGCACAGTAACTCCCCTACCTCTAGTTATAAAACCAATCATTTCATCACCAGGAATTGGATTACAGCATTTACCAAATGATACCATTAAATTTTTAATTCCTTGAATTTTTATTCCTTTAGATCGTCCTCGTGCAAAATCTAAAAAACCTTTTTCTCCATCATTAGAGTCTTCCTCAATTGAGTTATTATCGTTAGGGCTTATTTTATTTAGAACATCTCTAATAGAAATTGATCCATTCCCAATTGCTTCTATAAAAGAATTGGAATTATTATATCCAAATTTGAAATATGATTCAATTAAGTCATTCATCAATGATTTTCGTTTTAATCTTCTTAGAGTTTTTTCAATAAGTTGTTTACCAAGGACTATACTCTCATCTCTAGTCGTTTTCTGTAAAAATTTATTTATATTATTTCTTGCTTTACTTGTTACTATAAACTTTAACCATCCATAACTTGGGTTTTGAGATTTACTAGTTAGTATTTCTACAGTATCCCCATTATTTAAAATTGTATTTAGTGGTACAACTTTATGATCAACTTTAGCTCCAATGCAATGCAACCCTACTTCCGTATGAACATTAAATGCAAAATCAATTGGGGTTGAATTCACTGGTAATTGCACTAAATCTCCATTTGGAGTAAATACAAATATTTCATCATTAAATAAATCAATTTTTAGAAGATTCATGAATTCTCTTGGATCAGATGACTCACCTTGGAGAATCTCTACTAATTCTCTTAACCATTTTATGTGGTCGTCAATACTCTTGCTAGCAACTCCATCATTCTTATATTGCCAGTGCGCGGCAATACCTATTTCAGCGGTTTCTTCCATTTCTCTAGTCCTAATTTGAATCTCAACTAATTTTCCTCCTGGAACTATAACTGTTGTATGTATTGATTGATAAGCATTTGATTTTGGAGTAGCAATAAAATCTTTAAAACGATCTTGAACAGGCTTAAAGATTTGATGTAAAACACCAAGAGTTAGGTAGCAATCTTCTATTTTACCAACTATAACTCTCACTGCAAGATTATCATAAATTTCATTAAAAGACTTACCTCTTTTTTCCATCTTACCATATATAGACGAATAAGATTTCACTCTACCATAAATTGATGAATCCAAATTATACTTTGATAATTCATCCATTATTGGTTTAGTAATATCAGAAATATATCGCTCTCTAGATCTTTTACTTGATTTAATTTTTGACTCAAGTTCAGAATATGCTTTTGGATTCAATGTTTGAAATACTAAATCTTCTAATTCAGCTTTTACCTTTGCCATACCTAACCTATTAGCTAATGGAACATAAACATCTCTAGTCTCTATCGCGATTCGATGACGCTTAATCCTAGATAAATGCTTTATTGTCCTCATGTTATGAAGCCTATCAGCAAATTTAATTATTATAACACGCAGATCCTTTGCAACAGAAAGCAACATTTTCATAAAATTACCTGCTTGTTTCTCTTCTCTACTTGAAAACCGGATGCCTCCTAATTTAGTAACACCGTCAACAAGATCGGCTACATCATCACCAAAGAGAGATTTTATATCGTTAATTGATGCATCTGTATCCTCTACTGTATCATGTAACATCCCTCCCGCAATAGTAAAATGATCCATTTTCCATAATGCAAGAGTATTAGCAACTGCTAAACAATGATGAAAATAGGGTTCGCCTGATTTTCTTTTTTGACCCTCGTGATGAGTACTAGAAAATTCATATGCTTGCCATAATAGATCTTTTATTTCCTCTTTGTCAAATCCATTAAGGATAGACACACTTTCAAATAAATTCAAAAATTTCTTTGGATATTCGCCAACAAGGTGCGGAACAAATTTTGCTAAAGGATTCTGCATTAAAATGGAACTTCAGACTCTAACTCTTCAAATGCTGAAACACTTTCAAATCGAGCAAAACGATCTATAAATGATAGATCTACAGTGCCAATAGGTCCATTTCTTTGTTTTGCAACAATAGCTTGCGCTCTACCTTTCTCTTCTTCTTCTCTAGAGTAGACCCATGAACGATATAAGAATATAACGACATCAGCATCTTGTTCAATTGCTCCACTTTCTCTAAGATCAGATAATTGTGGCCTATGATCACTCCTCTGTTCAACAGCACGAGATAACTGCGATAAAGCTATGACAGGAATATCTAATTCTTTTGCTAGAGCCTTTAATGAACGTGATATGTTAGAAATTTCTTGCTGACGACTCTCAATATTCCTAGGCCCCTGCATCAACTGCAGATAGTCGACGATTAAGAGACCTAAATTTTTCTCTGCTTTCAATCTTCTTGCTTTTGCTCGTAACTCCAGAACAGTTATAGCAGGAGTATCATCTAAGTAAATTTCAGCTTCAGCAAGAGACCCAACTGCACGACTTAAATTTTGCCATTGGTTTTTAGGAAGTTTACCTGTTCGAACCAAATGGCTATCTACTCTACCCTCAGCACAGAGTAGTCTTTGTGCTAATTGATGATTTGCCATTTCCAAACTAAACATTCCTACAGGAATTTTAAAATCTATTGCAGCATTTCGCATAATTGATAATGCTAATGCTGTCTTACCCATGGAGGGTCTACCCGCAATTATTACTAGGTCACCCTTTTGAAAACCAGAAGTAATTTCATCCAAATCGATCAATCCTGAGGCAACGCCTGTTACTGAACCAGGATTAGACGCAATACGGTCTAAATTCTGAAACGTCTCATGCAATATTCCATCTATAGGCATAAACCCGCCACGGAGACGATCCTGAGTTATTGCAAATATTGTTTGCTCAGCAGCATCCAAAATTTCCCCTACATCTTGTCGATCATTATAGGCATCTTTGGATAGCTCGTGAGAAGCTCTAATTAATTCGCGAAGCATAAACTTTTCTAAGACTATTTTTGCATAACTTTCAACATTCGCTGCGGTAGGTACGGATTCTACCAAACCAGTAATAAAATAAGCTCCTCCTACGTCATCTATTTGTTTGTTCTTTTTTAATTTATTTATAACTGAAATAGTATCTATTGGCTCACCTTTATCAAAAAGGTCTGACATTACTAGAAATATTTTACTATGAGATTCTTTATAAAAATGATGACTTCGCACCCATTGTAGTGCTTTACTTATTGCATCCTTACTTGATAGCATCGCACCTAATACAGCTTGCTCTGCCTCAATTGATTGTGGTTGCAAATTTAAATTTTGATCGGTTTTATTATTTGCCATATTATCAGTTGATTAGATTTCTTATCCATTTAAAATCTTCCCATGCCGCAGGTTTAAGATTCTGATTTCTTAATAAAGCAGCAGGATGATAAGTAGCGATAAGCGGGGTACCATAATAGTCATATTTTATTGAACGCATATCTTTTAATGCCAAATCATTTTTTAACAAGGTCTTTGCTGCTACTCTACCTAAAGCTACTATTAGTTTTGGCTTTATCAAATTAATTTGCTCTTTAAGATAAGGCTCACATTGTTCAATCTCAGAAAGTAAAGGATCGCGATTATCTGGAGGACGACATTTTAAAACATTGCATATATAAACTCCTTTATCTCTTGACAAAGATATAGCAGATAAAATTTTATCCAATAACTTCCCTGCTCGACCAACAAAGGGGATACCTTCAAGGTCTTCCTTCTCACCAGGTGCTTCTCCTACTAGTAATAGGTCAGCATTTTTATCACCAACACCAAAAACAAAGTTTTTTCTTGAATTTCCTAGTTGACATTTCTGACAGCTATTAATCGAATAATAAAAATCATCCAATGAATTTTCTGTGCTATTAGCTACATTAGTTTCTTTATTTATTTTTAAATAGAGCTTATCGCCATAAATATCTTGAGTCTGTCTCAAATATTGATTAATAAAATTATTTTTTATCAATTTTATTCCTCTGAATCATCACCTTCTAGTTCTCTCCATTGTACATCTCCTGCTAAAAACTGATCCAAAGCCTCAGTAGTTACTTTTTCTTTTTCCTCATATTCATCAGGATCAATTTGTGGTAATTCATCTAAAACATCTAATTCAGAGATATCATCTGTTTCGTTTATGACTTTTTCTTCATACCGCTCTTGGTTAATCTGACGGGCTCTTTTTGACATTACTACCACAGCTTCATAAATATTCTTTGACTTTTCCTCTAATTTTCGCAATGCTAAAGGTTTAACTGCCATTATGCTACTCCTTGATTTTGATTAGTTATTATTTCATTTAATTTATCGATCGCACTAGATAGATCATCATTAATCATAAAGGTATCAAATTTATCTTTAAACTTCATCTCTTTATTTGTTCTTTCTAGTCTTTTATTAATTCTTTCTATTGAGTCCGTACCTCTATTTATCAAACGCATTCTCAAATCTTCTATTGAGGGGGGTAAAATAAATATAGTAAGAGTATTATTAGGATATTTTTTTTTAATTGACATTGCACCATTCACGTCAACATCAAACAACATTAATTCTTCACTATTAATTGCATCCTTAATAGCGTTATTTAAAGTTCCATAATAGTTTCCATGTACTTTTTCAAACTCTACAAATTCATGATTTTCTACTTTTTTCATAAATTCATTATATGATAAAAAGTAATAGTTTACCCCATCCATTTCATAATCACGCTTAGGTCTTGTAGTGCATGAAACTGAAAGTTTAATATGAGATTTTTTCCTTCTTATCTCTTCACACAAAGTAGATTTTCCAGCTCCGGAAGGAGCAGATAGAACAATTAGATTCTTCATAATATATTTTGCGCTTGTTCTCTTATCTTTTCTAGTTCATCCTTCATAAGTATTATCTGATTGATTACATCTACTGAACCATTCTTTGAACCTATCGTATTAATTTCACGAAATACTTCCTGAATTAAAAAAGTAAATCTTTTACCAATACTATCACCACTGTCTAATAATTTATCTAATTGTTCATAATGACTTTTCAAACGAACTATTTCTTCAGTTACATCAGCTCGTTCTGCTAAAATTGCAACCTCTTGAATTAATCTTGACTCATCCAATTCATGTTCTCCTAATAACTTTTGTAAGCGAGTTTGCAATTTTTCTTTTCTATTAGTAGCAAAAGATTTATTCAACTTCTCTAAAGTTTTAACTCCTTTTTTTAGAATGTTTATTCTCAAAACTAAATCTTTATATATTTTATCTCCCTCTAATTCTCTCATCTCGTTCAACTGCAATACTGCTTCATTAGTGATTTTAATAATATCGTCTGAATTCAAATTATCTAATCTATTATCTAGTAAGAGATCTGATGCTCTAATAAAATCGCCAGGATTAATCGTATAAGAATAATTCTGTGAAATCAATTTTAAAGTTTCATCTATTGCTTCAAACCGATCTTTATTAAAAGAAAAACTACTATTCGATGGAGAATTTTTTCCAATCTCAAAGAAAATTTGTACAGAACCTCTAATTAGATTCTTAGATATTAATTGTCTAATCTCTCGCTCAACTTTTGGATCAATATTTAAACCACGTATTTTAATATCTAAATATCGTGAATTAACGGACCGCACAGACGCGGATAACTGTCCAACTTCAGTATCAATAACTGAATGACCAAAACCTGTCATACTTAAAATCATATTTCCTTACCCAGGGTGAACGATAAACTTAATTCATTTTGGTGTCTTTATTCAAATAAAGATCAAAAAAGTATATTTGAAGAACAATCTATAAAAAAGAAATTATTTTATTTTTAAACCAAATTGGATCTAGCCTAAATGATATTAACTGACTAGATCCAAATCCAGTATTTGAAGGTGATGGTCTATACGCGTAGTCAATTGAAAAGTTTTTCCATATTAAACCTATTCCAGTAGAAAGAAAATCATTGCTATTTCTTCCTAATCTAATTTGAAGATTAGATTGATAGTTTAACTCAACACCTAGATTGTACAAAACCCCTTTATAACCTAACGTTTTAACTACTCCCCCATTAAGTCTACAACTCAAAGGTAATTTAGATAATTGTAATAATTGAGTTACTCCTAAAGAAATATTTGGCATAGTTCTTTCCACCGTACCATTATCCCATATAAACCAAGAGGTCGTAAAATGATTAAATGCTATTCCTATAATATTATCTTCCCATGGAGAAAACTTTGCGCCAATATCAAACCCAAATCCGTTTCCATGATATCCGCCAAGATTATGGAATAGACTCTTTGCAGCAATACCAAACGTAACGTTTTTAATTCTTTTTGCAGTACTAAAATGCAAAGCCCACTGGGACTGATTAAAATATTTTATATTTTCAAAATCAAGTCTTTCACCTTCATCTAACACTCCATTTCCTTCACCAAAATCCATCGTACCAGGCATTCCATCTTCTCCCCAATCAAGTAACAGATCTCTAGTATCAGGTATCCTTGATACTGCTTCACGTAAAATTACTATACTTAACGGTCTTCTAAATTTATTCTTAAAACCAAAAACTAATACATCACTACTAACTAAACCTGCAAAACGATTCTGATGCCCATAGGATAAAGGCAAATCTCTCTTAGGATCCTGGTGCGCTGGGTTCCATAAGACTGATATCGGAGATGTTCCATCAGCAATAAAAGAATTCCCTAATGATAATGCACGACCATCGCCTGCATTATCAAAGATTTCCCAACCATAATTTACCCAAATGGATTCAGAATAAATGTTGGAACAAAATATTAAGATAATGAAAAAAGAATTCTTACGATTCATATTTTTTCTTCAAATCATCTAAAATCTTTAATGCTTCTAAAGGAGTTAATTCATTAATATTAATTTTCTTGAGATCATTCAAATAAGATAAAGTATCATCTTGAAAAATTGAAACCTGATTGGCATGTTTTTCTGGTAAATAATTACCTACTTCTTGACTTTCTTTTAAATGATATTTAAGAATTTCATTAGCCCTATCTAGAATAGTCTTTGGAAGACCAGCCATTTTTGCCACATGGATACCATAGCTCTTATCACCAGGGCCAGGTAAAATCTTTTTTAAAAATATAATTTCTTCTTCAGATTCTTTAACAGCAGCATGATGATTCTCTAATCTATCCAATGTCTGCTCTAATTTGGTCAACTCATGATAATGAGTTGCAAATAATGTTCGAGCAGCTACAGATTGATTATTATGCAAATATTCTGTGATAGACCATGCTAATGATAAACCATCAAATGTTGCAGTACCACGACCAATTTCATCAAGAAGAATTAAGCTTTGAGGTGTAGCATTATGAATAATATTTGAAGCTTCGATCATTTCAACAAGAAATGTGCTTTCACCACCAGCAAGATTGTCACTTGCACCCACTCTTGTAAAAAGATGATCTACAATACCAATTTCAGCATTTTTTGCAGGAACAAAAGATCCAATCTGGGCCATTAAAACAAGTAAACCTATCTGACGTAAATAAGTAGATTTCCCAGCCATATTAGGACCTGTAATAAGATGAATCTGGTTTTTACTTACATCTAAATCAATACTGTTACTAACAAAACGTTCAGACGAAGGTAATAGCTTTTCCACAATAGGGTGTCTACTATCAATAATTTTTAAAAAAGGCTTATTAGATAACCTTGGTTTAGAATATCTATTTTGAATAGCCAAATGTGCAAATGTTATTAATACATCAATACGATTTAGTATTTTAGCGTTAGTTTGAATCAGCTCAACTTTTTCTAAGATTTTGCTGCAACATATTGAGAAAAGTTCTGTTTCAATTGCTAGCATCTTCTCCTCAGCAGATAAAACTTTTTCTTCATACTCTTTTAATTCAGTTGTGATATAACGTTCAGAGCTAACTAATGTTTGTTTACGAATATATTCATCTGGAATATTATTCTGCTGAGATTTTGAAATTTCCAAATAATATCCAAAAACTTTGTTGAAGCCAATTTTTAATCGACTAGCACCAGTACGTTCTCTTTCATTTTTCTCCAGTTCCTTAACCCATTGTTTTCCTCCTGAAATTAATTTTCGTATTTCATCTAATTCTTTATGTATACCTTTGCGAAAAATATTCCCTTGTTTAATCTGCGCTGGGACTTCATCATTTAATTGTGAAGATATAAGCTCAACTATTTGGCCTGTATCAACAAAAGTAGAGCGCAATTTATTTAAGTATTTATCATCAATTTTTAAGAAGATTTCTTGAAGATCAGGTACTTTACTTAAACTTTGTTTCAAACCAATTATATCTCTAGGGGTAACTTTACTTTGGTTGATTTTTCCCAGTATTCTTTCTATATCGAGTATATCTTTAAAAACAACTCTACATTTATTTAATTGGTTTTTATGATTTGTAAACGCATTAACAACATCTAAACGATTATTCAATCTTTGAATATCATTTAATGGTCTGCTAAGCCATTGTTTTAGCATTCGGCCGCCCCCATTTGTGACCGTATGATCCAATAAATCAATTAATGTACCATGACTCCCTTGTGTTGATAATGATCTAAATATTTCAAGATTTTTAACTGAAAAGCTATCCAACCCCATTATCCCATCATCATGAACTGTCTTTAAATTAGTTACATGATCCAAAGATCCATTCAATGTATTGTTTATATGGAAAAAAATCGCGCCTGCAGCTGCTACAGCTAAGTTCAAATTTTCACATCCATAACCTTTTAATGATCGAACTTGAAAATGTTTTTTTAGAATTCTGTATGATTCATCATAAGATATTGTCCAATCATCAATTACAGTTACAAATGGTCTTAATGTTCTATACCATAAGGTAGTCGAATAAACAATTTTATTACCAATCAATATTTCTCTAGGGGCAAACTTTAATAATGATTCTGTTAAATCGACTACTAAACATTGACCTACAAATAGTTCACCAGTTGATTGATCTAAAATAGCATATCCCGAATTTTTATTATCAAAATGAATACATCCAATATATTGATTGGATTTATTGTTTAAAGCGGTATCACTTGTGATTGTTCCCGGAGTAACAACTTCAATGACCTCTCTTTTAACAATCCCTTTAGCAAGTTTTGGGTCTTCTACTTGTTCACAGATAGCAACTCGATGGCCAGCATTTACAAGTTTATGTAAATAATTATCTATAGAATGATACGGAAATCCAGCTAATGGAACTTCAGCAGCCGCTCCATTAGATCTCTTAGTAAGTACAATGCCTAATATTTTTGCTGTAATTACAGCATCATCATTGAAAGTTTCATAAAAATCTCCCATCCTAAATAATACAATTGCATCATTATACTGCTCTTTTATTTCATCATATTGCCGCATTAATGGGGTGCTCTTTTCATTTATAGTTTTATTTTTCAAAGATTTTCCCCTTTTATACGCAAATTACCCATACGAGCTGTCCATCCCTGCTTATCACAGAATTCTAGTACAGGAATAGCAAATTTTCTTGTTAAACCTGTATAGTTTTTAAACGATGATATATCCAATTCATTATTTGATTGAAAATGTTTTTTATTTATCAGATACAGTTTATCTATATTTTCTGAATGCATCCAAAGATCAATATTTACTTTAACTAATTTTTTTTTATTTTTTAAAACATGTAATAACTCTAGACCCTTTCTTTCAGTTATATCGAATTGTTCAGAAATTTCTTTAATGGTGATTGGAATAAAACCATTTTTAATAATACTCTTTTCTAACCCTTGATAAAGATGCATCATATTATCGCTTATTTTTATCTTATGTGATGTTAAAGCATATTCTGATCCAATCCTTTTAATAAGCCCTTCTTTTTCTACCAATGAAAGTATTTCAAGAAACCATCCTTCTTCAATTTTAGATTGTTGTTTTAATACGTCAGAACCCATACCATTCCTCAATGGATTATTATCATGAAAAATCTTCAATATTCTAATAATATTCTGCATACTTTCATTTTTTATGTCTTCAGTATAAACAAACCCACTTTCAGTAATAAAGATGCCTAAATCTTTTATCCATTTAGATATCTCATCAATATGCAGTTGAGTTATAGATGACCACTCCTCAATTAATTTGGGCATACTATAATTTATAAGTTGATCAAATCTTTTTATTGGATCTATTTCTAGCAATGGAACCCATGATTTAAATGGGAAATTTTTTATGATTAAAGTTGTTAAAATAATCCCTCCTCCCAATGTAGTTATTGGAGAGTAAGATCTTATAACAAATAAATCATCTTGGAAGATAGATAGACTTTTTTCCATTTTCACTAAAACATTCGTACTTATATTATTATCTATTGTTTTTTTACCAATTAAATATATCCTAGCAAATATCTCAGCAGTCCCTAAATGGATTCGAACTCTCTGTCTATGCTTAAATTTTTTATTACTTTGACTGGTAATTGTAATCCTTGCAATAAATTGATTCACTGATATCATACTCGAACTTGATGTTAATTGAGATCCTCTACATACTTTATCCAATTCAATATTTGCTAAGTTTATTGCTGCTCTATCACCAATTTGGACAGAATTAATTTCTTCACCGTGCCTCTGAATTCCTCGAGCCTTAGTTAAAATATTATCTGGTAAAACAAATACTTTGTCTCCCTTTTTAAGCTGACCTGATAATACTGTTCCAGTAACTATCGTTCCAAAACCCATCATTGAGAATGAACGATCAACATGTAATCTAAAAATATCATGTTTTTTGGTTTTATTTTTAAATCCTATCTGTTTTGATAAAATCTTCTTTAATTGATTTATACCTACATTGGTTTGCACTGATGTCCGTACAATTTCAATATTCTCGAAAACATCGCTGACCATCTCACGAACTTCTAGTTCAACAAGATCTATCCATTCCTTGTCCTGAATTAAATCAATCTTTGTCAGAACAATTATACATGTAGAAATATTTAAAATTTGTAAAATCTGGAGATGCTCTTTGGTTTGTGGCATAATACCATCATCTACAGCAACTACTAATAATGCAATATGAATATTAGATACGCCTGCTACCATATTACGTATAAACTTTTCATGTCCAGGCATATCAATAATAGTGATATTATCATTAAGAAATGCAAAACCTAAATCAATGGTCATACCTCGATTTTTTTCATCAACTAATCTATCAGTATCTGTACCCGTTAGAGCTTTGACCAAGGATGTTTTACCATGATCTATGTGTCCAGCAGTCCCTATAACTACGTGAGGCATATTAAAGCTGCTTAATTGATTCAATCAAATGAGATATTTGTTTAGGCAATACAGCTTTCAAATCAATATAAAAGACATTCCCTTTAGTATACCCAACGACAGGGTATTTACCTAAACGGAAAGATTTTGCCAATGATGATACAGATATTTTCCGTGGTTGAAATTTTAAGGCTGCACTAGGAATAGATTTTAATGGCAATGAGCCACTTCCTGCTTCTACCAAGGATTCTTCTAAAGTGAGACCAAGAACCTTCATCTTACTTTTAGGGATACTATCAATAATTCTTTTTCCCCTAACAAATAATTCTCTTTTTGATGTAGTAAGTAATTGTAAAGATAAATTGCTTGAGTCAAATTTATCCTCTGATTGAAAAGTCTTAAGTGTTTCTTCCATAAAAGCTATCGTCCACTTATCACATCGATATGTTCTATGCAAAGGGTTTTGTGAGATCTTATTTATATACCTTTTTTTTCCAATAATGAATCCACATTGAGGACCTCCTATTAATTTATCACCAGAAAAAGTTATTATATCAGCACCCGTCTTTGAAATCTCTTGAACATTCTTTTCCCTTGGTAAATTATAATTCTCAGTAGAAATAATTGTTCCAGATCCTAAATCTACAACAAGAGGAACTCTTTTTTTCTTTGATAGCAATGCCAGATCTTTAAGTGGTACTTCTTTTGTAAATCCCTTAACAACATAATTGCTAGTATGGGCCCATAAAATAACACCTGTTGATGATGATATAGCTTTTTCGTAATCAGATAAATGAGTCCTATTTGTAGTGCCAACTTCTATGAGTTTAGCATGGCTTTTTTGAATTATATCAGGTATACGAAAAGAGCCACCAATCTCAACTTCCTGACCTCTAGACACAATCACTTCTTTACCTTCTGCTAAAGAATTAAGAGATAATAAAACTGCAGAAGCATTATTATTAACTAATAAACTAGATTGAGAACCAAATATTGCATTAGACATTTGTGATAAATGATTTTGTCGGTAACCACGTTTTCCATCTAATAAATCAAATTCCAAATTAATGTAGCCATCCAATTTAGTTGCCACTCTTTGAATTATTTTTTTTGATATAGGAGCACGACCAAATCCAGTATGTAATACTATACCCGTACCATTAATTAAATTTTTAATTGAAGATTGATCCAATCTATTAACTTCTTGAATAATTCTCTGAATAATCTCCTTGCGATTATAATCTAATTTATTGGACTGTGCCAATTTTCTGTATAGCTTAATTTCTAAATTAATTATTTCCTTTAAATATCTATTATGTAGATTTATACTATTATTTATCTCATGTATAACTTGAGATACGGACGGAAGTTCTTTTAACTGCTTGCTAATCATATCAATCAATAAAATAGATATATTTTATCACTAAAATAATAATCATGATTTTAAAATAATAAAATAACTTGTAATTAAAGCGGGAATAAGTAAAAAACCCATAGATATAAATATTATGGTAGTTCCAAAATTAATTGCAAGAATTCCACCTATCATTGCTGCAAGAGATCCAATCCCCATGCTTAGAAAAAAGTTGATTCCATATCCTATTCCTCTATTATTACTATGTGTTAAATCTGCAATAATTGTATTACAAATTGGTTGGCTGCTAAAATATGTCATTCCTAGGCATAAACTACAAAAAATAAGCAAAAACCCTCTGGAATAGCCCATTAATAGTAAAAAGGGGATATTTATCGCAATAATATATGGTAGGATTCTAATCCTGTTGAAATGCGTTCCAAGCTTTCCTCCTATAATTTGACCAATAACTCCTGATAAAAACACAAAAGAAGGGAAAACACCTGCCTTCATTGTATCAGAAATAAAAGGAAGGAATTCTTTCGTATTTTCAGCAAAATGGATTGGCATAAATGTTGTAAATCCATAGTATACAAACCCCATAATCAGATTAGTTATATAAAAGAATATCAAAGCTATTCTATTTGTCACCTTAGCATTCTTTTCATTATTCATTATTTCAACATTTTTAGTATCCTTTGTAGATGGTATTAATAATATTGAAGCAATTCCAAGAGTGAAATTAAATAATCCTAAAGTTGCATAGGAAGCACGCCAGGAAATAAAAAGAGCAAGAGTGGTTGCCAATACGGGACCAATTGCCGATCCAGTTGAGCCAAAAATGCCATGGATCGCCATACCTTTTGTTATACGATGAATGCGATTAGAAATTAGAGTAAGCCCTGCAGGGTGGTATATACTTGAAGTAAGGCCTAATAATCCTAAGCCAAAAACCAATAGATTAAATGAATTAGATATTGAAATAAGTATCGCTGAGAAACTAGAGCCAAATAAATATAATATTAACAATGTTTTTCCACCGATCTTACTCTCTAGCCAACCAGATGGAATGGCTCCAACTCCGAACATGAAAGCACTAATTGTAACAACAAATCCTAAAACATCTATTCCTACATTAAACTCGCTCATAAAGATTGGAATCAAGCTTGGCAACGCTAACATTAATGCATGAACAGATAGATGGGCGCCTCCTGTGATCGCTAGTATTGTTTTCTCAATTCTGTTCATATTATAAATATTCAACCTTCAAATGTTATAATTACAAAAAACTTAAAAAAACAGAATCATTTATTTTTTGCTTATTTATATATTTAAATAAATAAGCCCTCACTACCAGCTTAGGATAATGAGGGCGAAAATAGGATAAATACGCTATGATTAGCGTTTTTCTGTGATTCTGGTTGCTTTACCAGTTAATTCACGTAAATAGTGTAGTTTTGCGCGTCTCACTTTGCCTTTGCGGTCTACCTTAATTGAATTTATCATAGGAGAATTTAAAGGAAAGATCCTTTCTACGCCAATACCTCCAGAGATTTTACGTACTGTAAAAGTTTCTTCTACCCCGCCTCCACTTTTAGATATAACCACACCTTTAAAAATCTGCAAGCGTTCTTTGCCACCTTCCACAACTCTTACTCCAATAGAAAGAGTATCTCCAGGAGAAAAATCTGGCAAGTCATCTCTTAACTGATCTTTTACTGCTTCTTGTAATTTATTCATGATCTATCCTCTAATGATTTAAGTTTTTTCGTCCTTTTTAACCATAAATCTGGACGTTTATTTTTAGTTCTTAGGCGTCTTTCACTTTTGCGCCAATTACTTATCTTATCGTGATCACCACTTAATAAAACATCTGGAACGGTTAAATTATCAATTTCAGATGGTCTAGTATAATATGGGGCATCCAATTCTATGCCAGAAAAAAATGAATCTGTCTTGACAGAATCAAAATTATTTAGCACACCTGGAATTAATCTGACAATACTATCAATCATAATCATTGCTGGAATTTCACCATTAGTAACAACATAATCACCTAATGAATATTCATTAGTCACATACTTATCAATCACACGTTGATCAATATCTTTATAGTGACCACAAATAAATATCAGGTTGTCAAAATCACTATTTTCCATTGCATTTTGATGGGACCATAACTTTCCCTGTGGGGAAGGGTAAATAATTTTCGTATTACTACCAACTTCCAAATTGTTAATAATTTCATCTAAGGCTGCAAATAATGGTTCGGCCATTAAAATCATACCACCACCACCACCATAGGGAGCATCATCAATCTGTTTATAATTCCCTAAACCATAATCCCTTAAGTCTACTATATCAAATTTAACTACATCACCTTCAATCGCTTTACGCAATATAGATTGTTCTATAATAGAATTGATCATATCTGGAATCGGTGTAATAATTGAAATTGTCTTCAATCTAATAATCCCTCCATAGGAGTAATTAATACTGCTCTTTGCGAATAATCTATACTTTTAACAATTTCAGGTATTATTGGAATCAGGAATTCCCTATCACCATCATTAATTACATAGGCATCATTTGCTGGGAGCCAAAGAATTTCTCCTAATCTACCAATACGTATCCCTTCATTAGTAAATACTCCATATCCAATCAATTCACTAGAAAGAAAATGGATAGAATCCAACTCATCAACTAATGCAAATATCTTTTTGCCAATAATAGTTTCAGCACTATCTCTATCTTTAAAACCCTTAAAAATGAAACTAGATTTTTTGCCGGAACCTACCATTTTATTTAATTGAAGCTTACTAGAGGATTTTTCTGTAAGCCCAATCTGCAATTGATGGGAATGAATATAATCCTCAAAATAACGCGATAATGGTCGAACAGATACTGCACCTTTCAAGCCAGATACACGAGTAACTTCTCCTATAGGAAAAAGTTTATTCATATTAAATCGCTAGCTAATCAATTACATCTAGACGAGCGCGCTTACCGCCTTGCTTTGCATTAATTGCAAAAACTAAGGTACGAATGGCTGAAATATTTCTTCCACTCTTACCTATGATCTTTCCATAATCACCTTCACCCACAGTCAATTCGTAGATTATACGTTGTTCCGTTTCTACATCTGTTACATTTACCTCATCTGGTTTATCTACCAAATGTTTGGCTATACTTTCAACTAACTCCTTCATACTCATTTCCTCCTTGGGCCTTTATGCTTATTAGCATGACCCATCTTCATTATTCATCAATTTTGGCCCTACTTTTTGGCCTTCTTTGCTGAGCCTTTCTTATCAGATTTCTTATCTTTAGGCTCTTTATCTTTTTTACTATCAGCTTCTTCTTCCGCTGGTGCTTCTTCTTCCGCTGGTGCTTCTTCTTCCGCTGGTGCTTCTTCTTCCGCTGGTGCTTCTTCTTC
>Ga0208639_1000674_pt1 | contig 25383 bp, 32 predicted proteins | sample ETNtaG_33_FD_185772 | JGI IMG/M metagenome (GOLD analysis project Ga0208639, IMG submission 185772) | Marine microbial and viral communities from oxygen minimum zone, Eastern Pacific Ocean - ETNP201310SV76 (SPAdes) (version 2) | ecosystem: Environmental > Aquatic > Marine > Oceanic ...
TTCCCTTCGATATGAGCATCAGCGGCGAGGTCCCTCTTGAAAACGGTGGGCTGATCAAAAAATCGGTCACCTCCTTGGGCAATAGGTTCCCTGAACAGAGGCAGCTCCCTTAATCTCTTAGCTTGGAACGTCAGAGAAGGATGCCTAGAAAACGGCGCAAGCTCAGCAAGGAGATGGAGGCAGATATCGCTGCCGCTCAGCGCAAGGTGGAGCTGGTAATGGCGATGATCCATGACATAGCTGATGAGGATACCCAGGGCGAATATTTGGCCGGCTTTGGTCAGATCAGCGCTGTGGCTGCTCATCTTGCAGAGAGCTATCAACTAAATGGTTTTTGCGAAGAGACAGAAGGGGCCTTGGCCCTTTATAGGGGGCTCTTGGAACGCTTTGAGGAGGAATACGAGCTCTGAGCTCCTGCTCCTCCTCCATGAATTGTTTTTCAGATACACCGCGATAGCAACAGCTGCTGGGGTTTCAGAGCCGTTTGGGCCAAGTTCAACAGGAGAGCTAAGAGTGCCAAAGGCGCTGATCTAGTTAGGCAAACTAGTGATAACGAAAAACACAGTTCAGAACTGTTCTCAATGAAATCCATCTAAAAGAAGCAATAGGAGAAATCCTGATAACAGTTTCAGTTAACTATTGATGTCCTCGACACCCGAAAGCCAAGCTGAACAAATTGAGAGTGTCACGCTCACTCCAAGTATTCGCTTGCCCTTGCTGGTCTACGTTCTTGGGCTAGCCATACTGCCTTTGCCTCTACATCCTTGGTTGACCATGGTGTTATGCGGATTCGGTGTTTTTTTGCTATTGCAGGCTTATCTGCTACGCCTGGAGTTGACTGATAATGATTTTGTTATCTGGCGATCAGGCAAAGAAATCCGACGATTTCCCTTTGCAAACTGGCTTGCATGGAGAATGATCTTTCCAGGTATTCCTGGAATCCTGTTTTTCCGCGAAGTAAATAGTCCTCACTTTGTGCCGATTTTGTTTGATCCCGTCACGCTCCTTGAGCAGTTGCGTCTGCGTGTTGGCCACCTCGAACTGCCGAAAGAAACGAAACTAGAAAACTCTCAAGAGTGAAACCACCGTGTTTACATATACCCCTTCATTTTTTCAGTGCCTAGCCATGACAGGATGAAACTGCAAACACCTTTGTTGGGCAAATATTCATCAATTCCGTTGTTCATATATGACGGTGGCTGTCCGTTTTGTCGTCATTTTGCCGAGTTGAGTGAATTACGCAGCGGTATAAAGGGTTTACGAATATACGATGGACGAGTGGATAAAACTTTGCGAGATGATTTGAGGTCTAGAGGTTTGTCTTTCAGTGAAGGAGCAGTCCTGGTAGTAGATGATGAGGCTTTCCATGGAGCAGAGGCTATTAAATGGCTTTGCACTCATATGAATCCATCAGCTCAATTGCTTCATGTACTTAAGCCCCTGATGTCTACACCTTTGCGATCAAGGTTGATATACCCCTTCCTGAGGTTTGCAAGGCTAATAGCACTTGCTTGCAGGAAGTTGGCGTTGGACCCAGATTAGTCAATGAAAATAGTATTGATTGGCTCGCCTTAAAACACTCTGGCTGTCGAATATATACTTGATTGGACTGCCATTACAAGCAATTTCTCTTCATAAGATGAGATCAGATTGCCATCAACTGTAAGAGCTCCTGATTTGAAGGAAGAAATCATTATTGATAAATCGTTTACAAACACGCCAACTGGTTTCAACAATTTATAGGGCAGATCTTGAGAGATGTATGCATTAAATTGTGATCAAGAAACCTTGGCTAGAATTTCAAAGTGATCCTTTCTCCAGCTGGTGTCTGATAAACCTTTTCAGTCACCTCTCCTTTGTTGACAATAATTGTGACAACCCTTGAGCCCTCGGGGATCTCTGTGCCCCTTTCAATGTCTTCACTTGCCTGAGCTTCTGGTTCAACCACCGAATTAACTGAAAGATCTTTGACTGGCTCTTTAGACATTAGCGGAAATGAATTTATCTAAGTCTAGCTGCAGGCTGCGCAGTAACAGCTTAAGTGAAGTATAATGATTTAAGCTTATCAGGCTTATGAAATAAAAGGCCTATTGGGGAGCATCGCTATTTACTGATTTGTGCAGAATGTGAGCAATAAGTAGTGCTAGTAATTGTTGCTTTCATCATCTTTAGTCCTTTCAGGTTTGCTATGTTAAATACTTTGGATGCTTGTCGGTCAATATTTAATTGGCTTTAATCTATAAGGTGCTTTGGTATTCATTTGGCTGAATATGCTTTTCTGTAATACATTCCTCTTGATCTGCTGCATTGTTTTTTGATGACTTTTAATGCATTTTGATCTGGTCTACATAGAGGGGCTCTTAATTGCCTCGCCAGATTCGGCAATTAAGAGCCAGTTAAATTGTTTGGCCTCTAAAGCTGTAGGGAGTTTAGAAGCTGCTAAATGTGCTGATGTTGGGGCTTTGCCATGATAAATCATGTATGAAGTAGTCTTAATAGTAGCTGCCTGCCGCAAACTTATAATCCATTGCGGAGTGATTACTGGAGGAAGTTCATGCCGGGAATGCATCTTGATTTGCTGCTTTAGGTAATTAGAGTAAGCGTTAATAGATTCTTGCTTTTGTAATCTGTTTGATTCGACCTTTCAGTTCAAAACCCTCCAAGTCGGATGCCGGCACCCACTACCACGAATGCGATTGCCACTATGGTGATGCTCCTGATGTGCCAAGCCAAGTCCGTAAGATTGTCGTCAGTGAGATTTGGTATCAGTCTTAGTCGAGCATCAAGGGCGAGAGCAGTGGTGATGGCAAGTAAGAGCAGTTTGGTTGTTAGCAGTGCATTTAGAGGTGTTTGGAAGGTAAACAGCCCGCTCCAGCTAGGTAGATAAATCCATGCCATCCATAGGCCGGAGATCACTTGTATTACCAGTGCAGGTAGAGCGAGCGGCTCGAATGTCTCTTCGAAATCGCTGATCTGCTGGGCACTTCGCTCTTTGATTGCTTTTGGCAATACCCTTAAGCTCAAGAGCAAGTGGCCGCCGGTCCAGATCGTTGCCGCCAATATATGGATCGTAATCAGCAATGGGAACAGCATTGATTTTGCGCATAGTCTTGTTCCCATCATCGCCTCATCGATCAAGATCTTTGTATGCAGGCTCTGGAATTTTGTTGTGAAACAAAGGTAGTTAGCTGTTTTGTCGTTACGAATATTGATTCACTAGAGAGAGATGAAGCTCATAAATAAATTCGCTGGTTTGTCAGCAGTGGCTTTAATCATTTATCTAAAAATCGAATCTATTACATTGCTAAATCTAAGCTTCAATTAGCTTCTTCTGCTCTTAGCTCTTTAATCGGCAACGTTCCTGGCGACTTAGCCATAGCAAGATCATCACCAGGATCGGCGTTAACAGGTCTGTATACATGACTGTTCCGGCGTTTGAGGGAGCATGATTTGATTGGACAACTAGTGAATAAATATGCCCGAGCCCATCGGCGAAAAACCAGCTGACATAGGCAACCATTGAGGCAACTAAGTAGTCACGACGTCGAAACCAAAAACTACTAAGCCCAAGGATGCCAATGGTTAGGTTTGCATAAGCCACTTCATATTGGAATGGGCTATTTGGCCAACCGATTTGTTCGGCGATGAATTGGCCAAACACCAAATGCATTGTGAAACCATATAGCCCGTAGATACCCATTACCCAAAAGGCGATCCACAGCAGTGTTGCTTCCGACCAGCGTCCGACACTCCAGCAACGTCGAACCTGCAGGACACCGCATAACAACGCAATCAAAGCAGTCCAAAGATCTAGGTGGCCAAGGATCAAGCGGAATAAGTGATTCATCTGGTCGGTTTAGGCGAAGGGCTATTAGTTCAATATGTTCAAGAGGGTCTTTACTGGGACATAGCATTACTTGCAACTATTACGGCATTACAAGAATGAACACGAACTTGGGTTAATAGTTCAGAGCTACATCAGTTTTTACACTTGGCGCGACTCTCTGCAGTTGCTTGATTTTAGAGCCAATCCCAATCGAGCCATTAGCCATTAGTGAGAGGGATCTGTTTTTAATTAATTTCCGTGGTGAGATGACGGAACGTGAAACTCAACTCTTTCTTATCTAGAAACGATGGACTTCATAACGCGGCACTCTTGTGTCTAGGTGGATCTGTGTTCAGTCAGTATTGCTGGCGATCATTTTTAGCTGTTGAAGCACCTAAATACTAAGCCTCTGACCCTGGTTGGTGGGGGTGTTCACAATATCTCTCTGATAGAAGATATCTTCTGGGAAAGCGAGGACGCTAAGCGATATGCAGCTAGCGCAGCGTGATGAGAAGAGGGCTTCGGGCAAGTTGAATTGAGGCCTTAGAAGAGACCTGGAAAAGTAGTTGGCCATGGGCATTGTCTTGCAACTCAAGCTGGCCGAGGAAGTCAGCTTTGCTGAGTTTTGGATGAAGCTGACTGATCAACTCATGGGCACCTGTTTGAGCTTGCTTGACTTTTGAGCTCAATGATCATCAGGCGACTGGTTGTTTCTTGTTGCACCTCTTGTCTTGCAAGGCTTCTTTTTTGATTAATGTCGTTAAGGTCCGAACCAGACGCATTGGAAGGGCATGGCTCTGCATAGCTCAACTTCCCGCTCCACTGATTTAGAGGAACAGGCTATTAGCGACACGGCTGATTCTTTAGTCACTCCCTTACCCAACGCAAAATTTCCAGCAGGTTCCCGTCCTGCACTTACGACATTCAATTTACTCAAACAGGAATTATTACTTGACGGCAACAGCAAGCAAAATTTAGCCACCTTTTGCCAGACCTATGAAAGTCCTCAGGTAGAGGAACTGATGGCACTAGCGGTTGATAAGAACCTGATTGACAAGGACGAATATCCACAGACAGCAGAGATTGAACGTCGTTGTATTTCGATGATGGCTGATTTATGGAATGCCCCTAACGATGCCGTTGGCTGCTCAACTATCGGCAGTAGTGAGGCCGCCATGCTTGGCGGCTTGGCGGCGAAGTGGCGCTGGCGAGATAGTCGTAAGGCAGCAGGCAAGTCGTTCGATCGCCCCAACATGGTTTGCGGCAGTGTGCAGGTCTGCTGGAAGAAGTTTGCTCGTTACTGGGACATTGAACTGCGGGAGGTGGAAATGACTGCAGGTGAGTTATGCATGAGCCCAGAAAGGATGTTGGAACAAGTGGATGAGAACACCATTGTTGTTGTGCCCACTTTGGGAGTTACCTATCACGGCCTGTATGAAGACGTGAACGCCATCAGCGAGGCTCTCGATGAGCTGCAGCACCGTAAAGGTCTCGATGTTCCAATCCATGTTGATGCCGCCAGCGGTGGCTTTCTCGCCCCCTTCTGTGCACCTGGCTTGGCCAAGTGGGATTTTCGTTTGCCACGTGTGAAGTCGATTAATACTTCTGGCCATAAATTTGGATTAGCGCCTCTGGGTGTGGGTTGGGTGTTATGGCGCGAGTCCAGCGATCTACCTGAAGGATTGGTGTTCCATGTCAGTTATCTGGGTGGTGATATGCCTACTTTTCAGATCAATTTTTCACGTCCAGCAGGGCAAATTATCTCCCAGTACTACGACTTTGTTCGCCTGGGTAGGGATGGTTATAAGGCTATCCACGGAGCAAGCTATAGCAACGCCCAATACGTTGCTCGCGAGCTAGAGAAGCTGGGGTTGTTCGATTTGATAAACGACGGCAACCCAGCAGAGGGGATCCCCACAGTGGTCTGGACATTGCGCAGCGGTATAGAGCTTGGCTTTAACCTTTATGACTTGGCAGAGCGATTAAGAATGCGTGGCTGGCAGGTGCCGGCTTACCCATTTACAGGTGAGCTTGCTGATAAAGCATTCCAGCGGATTCTGGTGAAACGCGACTTCTCTCGTGAGATGGCTGATCTCTTGCTCATCGACATTCGTAACGCCATAACTCATTTTGAGAGCCATCCAATTAAGACCAGCCTCAGTGCTGCAGAAGCTGCGTCTTGTAATCATCTTGGATAGATCTCCTCAATTGCCCCATTTTGTAAGTGTGGACACCTCAGGCCCCATTTTTGGGACTGGGGTTTGAGGCGTTTGCATCCTCCATCTCTTCATTCTCATTCTTCATGCTCCTGGGGTATTACAGCTTGGTATCAAGATGTGCCTACTAACGATAGGCAGCATGGTCTAGGCAGATATTCAAACAGGAGGTTGTGGACGAGTCGTCGTCTAAGAAAGGGCCTTGGCCCTTTGAAACATGGCTATTTTCGAGCCTTGTATTTAAGACATATGCTGCAGGCATTGCTACACAGCAAGAATATTCATCGCCTTGAGGTGCGTACAGCAGTTGCGTTCATCCTTGGTCCACTGTTGTTTGTCATTGGCAGTGTCTTGCAGATGAGCAGACTTGCCTCAGGGGCTGTGCTATTGGCAGTTGGCTCTGTTCTCTTTACGGCAGGAGGTTGGTTCCAGCTGCAGCAAGCCTTGCTAGCAGCCCGTAATTTGCTGAAAGACACGCACCGCTGGAGATGGTGTGGTATTTGGTGTGCTTTAACGCAGAGCATTGGCACCGTTCTTTTTAACGTGGAAACCTTCTCAGCCTGGGGGCTACCTAAATTGAATGGAGCACCATGGCTACTTCTAGATGTCGCTCCCAACATTCTCGGCTCCCTGATGTTTCTCGTTTCGGCGATCTATGGGTTGTTGGAAGTTGGGCATGGCCGTTTGTTTGTCCTACAGCCGCGCCATCTCGGTTGGTGGGTTGCTGTTGTGAATGCGCTTGGATGTGTTTTGTTTATGCAGGCAGCTATCGCCGCCTTACCAGTGGATGTAGCTGAAGCTGCTGTGTTAGATCCTCGAGTAGCACTCCGCGCCACCCTGTTGGGAGCATTGGCTTTTACTGCGGTTGGTGTACTCAGTCTGGCCGAGTGTAGTGAGGATGAGATTCAATCCTGAAGGTGCATTTGAGGTGCACAAAATCACCCATAAAAGGTGATATACCTCTAGTGAGAATTGACAATGCTTGTTTTACGACACAGGGAAATAACTGCTAGCTGCAATGTAAAAGTGTTTTTGCTGTGCAGTGACATGAGTCTTTTCATTTGTAAGGCCTCCTTTAAGAGGAGGCATGTTCCCTAGTAAGTATTGATTGAAAGCTTCAAAATGGTCTTTTTAAAATGGTCTTCGTGAAAAGATACTCATCTGCACAACGCCTACACTTTGAGGAATGGGGTTGGCTCCCCAGGGGATGGCCGACATCGAATACACGTAGAGGCCGGCCGGTGGATTCTTTCTGACATTAAAGACCACCGTCACCTTGGCTCCAGGAGCCACAGGTTCACCGAAGCTGATAGCTATTGAACGGTTGCCATCCTTGAAGCTGGCTGATACCGGCACAGCTTCCCCAAAGTGACGTGGCACTCCTAAGAATGCTTTCGGTTGAATGGGGCCGTAATAGAAGGCAGGCTGAACCCCGCGAATCTGTCTCAAGCTGATTCCACCAAGGCCAGCGTCGGCGCCTTGTGGTAGCTCGATCACAAAATAAAACTTTGCGCCACCTGCAAATGCATAGCTGCTGTAGTTGATCAGCTTGGCCTTAGTAGGCACTGCCACAAAAGAGGCCCGACCATTAATTTCAATCGCCAGCGCCTGGCTTGGTGTTAGCAAAAGTGCAGCAGCAAGTGCTGGGAAAAACAGCTGCATCACATCGTCAGAAAAGGTACTGGATTCTGATCGAAGCGATTGTGAATCGAAAGTGGTGGGCCAAGTTCCGCTCCATCTAATTGAGCGGTCTGTTCAAGGGCTTGGCGTAGTCGCCGGGCTGCTATCAGTGGCATATCTCGGGGAACCGAGATTCGATCCCTGAGGTAGCGCAATCCAGGCGCACTATCTGTATCTGGCATACAAGCGGCCCCTAAAAACATTCGAGTCAGGGTGGCTCTTAAGGGTTGATCAAACCTCAAAGGCCCTAGGGGGTTTAATTCCAGGAGTCGTTGGCGATGCTTCAGCACTCTTGTTAGCGCAAGCAACTCGGGTTGCGGCTCTGAATCATTAGTAGTGGTCCAAGAAGTTTCCAGGTCTGCAAGGCCTTCACCATTATCAACAGCTTCTGCCAGCTCTTGTTGTTTTTGGTTAGGTGCAACCCAGCATCCCCCCATTTGGGGGGGTAAGTCGTGCGCATGGGTATGGATATCCCCTTGTGTGCCTCGATATACATCCAGTTTTTCAAGGGCCTTAAACCACTCATTGATGGCGGGATGTTCTTCCCGGAGTCTGAATCCTTTGTAATAGGCCAGTGAGGCATTCATCCTTTCTAAGTAGGGGATGAACACCACATCGGCGCTGCCTGGAGGTGAACTGTTTGGTGTATTGCTAGTTGGATCCAGCCATGGCCCCTCTTCCACTTTTAGCTGTTGTTCCATCATCCGGGCTATGACCTGGAATTGTTCTTTGCATGCCTGCTCCTGCTTAAGACTCAGACCAGGTGTACAAAGCCATTGACACCAGGCTCTAAAGAGTTGCCGTTCTAGATGTCTCAATTTGAGCGTGTGTGGTTGCTCCAATCGATTACCTAAAGGTCCAAAGGCATGTTCCAAGGCCAGCAGGATCTGATCACTTTCTGTGATCAAGCGACCATCAAGCTCCAGGGCAGGAAGCATGCCCGATGGCACTTTATTGAGGAACCATGCTTCCTTTTTCCCGTAGCAGCGCATGGTTACTTTGCTGATTCGATATGGGATTTGCTTCCATTCCAGCCAGAGCCAAATCTTCTGGCAGTAGGGGCACCAGGCGTGATGGTCCCTGTAGAGGGTTACTCGGACAGTGTCTTCTGAACTTCCAAACAGGCGCAGATTGGCATGGGCATTGGTTGGGCCGTTTATTCGCTCTGGTTCGCTAATAGCTTGTTCTGCCAGGGATTCCCAGCTCATAGCTTTGATGGAAGATTGCATTGTCATCAATCCATGCTCCAGGAGATTGCTTTACTGATTTGAGCCTGATGATCAGAGCCTCTGTAGGTAGAGAATGGCAGAAGTTGTTGGTCTTCTGTGGAGCATCGTTTTGATTTGATTGTGATCGGTGCTGGCTCCGGTGGTCTTGCAGCCGCTAAGCGGGCGGCAAGTTACGGAGCCAGAGTTGCTCTTGTTGAGGGTGATCGGGTCGGTGGTACCTGCGTGATCCGTGGATGTGTACCCAAGAAGTTGTTGGTTTATGGATCCCTTTATCGAGAGCAGCTTGAGGTGGCTTCTAGTTTTGGAGTTGAAATTAATGATGCCCAGACCGATGCAGGAGTGTTGCTAGCAAATGTGCGCCAGGAAGTTGATCGACTAAATGCCTTGCATATTGATCTACTAGCTAAGGCTGGTGTTGAGCTCGTATCGGGTTGGGCAAAATTCAGCGGGCCCAATAGTGTTTCAGTATCAGCAGGTAGTAGTCATAAAACAAACCTGGAGCTTCAGGCTCCTCGCATCTTGATCTCTGTAGGTGGGCGCCCCCATCGTCTAGATATTCCAGGTGCTGATTTGGCTTGGGTTAGCGATGACATGTTTTTGCAAAGTAGCTTCCCAGATCAAGTAGTTGTGGTTGGAGCTGGATTCATTGCCTGTGAATTTGCCTGCATTCTTCAAGGTCTTGGTGTGCAAGTGATCCAGCTGGTGCGAGGGGATCATCTGCTGCGTGGCTTTGATCGAGAGCTTTCTGCTGCAGTGCAAGAAGGCATGCAGGAGAAGGGGATTGATATTCGCTTCTCCTATAGCCCAGCTGCTGTAGAGGGTCAGCCGGGTGATCTTGTATTGGTGAGCAAGAGTGGTGAGCGCTTTTCTTGTGGTGGTGTACTCCTTGCCACAGGACGACGTCCTTTCCTGCAAGATCTCAATCTGGATGCGGCTGGAGTTGAGTTAGAAGGTCGCCGTATCCCAGTAGATGCAAACCAGGCCACGAACATACCCCATATTTTTGCCGTTGGTGATGTCACAGATCGCATTAATCTCACCCCTGTGGCAATAGATGAGGGCAGGGCATTCGCTGACAGTGTTTTTGGGCAGAAGCCTCGCCAGGTGAATCACAACCTTGTTGCTAGTGCTGTGTTTAGCCAACCGGAACTAGCAACAGTTGGCTTAACAGAAGAACAAGCGATTGATCAATATGGCAAAGATGAAATCAAGGTGTATCGGGCTCGCTTTAGATCTATGGCTCAGGCTTTACCAAAGCGTGGACCCCGTTGCCTTCTTAAGTTAATTGTTGATAGCAATACTGATCGGATACTTGGTTGTCACATGGTGGGTGAGCATGCCGCTGAAATCATTCAGATGGCATCAATTGCCGTAGGCATGGGTGCTACAAAGGCAGATTTTGATCGCACAATGGCATTGCATCCAACTGTCTCTGAGGAATTTGTCACCATGACTTGAACTATCGGCAAAGGTAGATCGCATAAGTTCTCGTTGCTGACCCCTGCACTATTTGATTTTTTAGGTTCTGATAACTATTTTTCCACCTTCTCAGTGGTAAGAGTTTTGGCCATACGAAGTGCTAATGCGATTGTGGTAAGGCCTGGACCGATGCTTGGACAGCTTGGGAACACACTGTTATCGGCGATGTAGAGGTTTTCAAGATCGTGGCATTTGCCATATGGGTCTACGACCGACATGGCTGGGTCCATGCCCATCCGACAGGTGCCACATGCAAAGCCAACAACACTGATCGGGGCTTCTCCTCTTGGATAGATAGGGGCAGCACGTACTACTTCGGTGAGGGGATCTGCTTCCACTGACTTGATAGTGTCTAGCCAACGGTAGACAAGACGATCGTGAGCTTCGCGGTTGTTGTGCAGATAGTTGATGTGAATGTGATTATTCTGCAACGTTATTCTGTTTTCAGGATCTGGTAATACTTCAGTCATCGCCCACCAGGCAACAGACCGAGCGGCAAGTTGTTCTAAGCCGAAATTGGGCAGCAGCCTACTTACTAATGAAAGTACGGGGGGCGACTCGGCAAATAGAGCATCTTGCAATACGCCTCCAGCGGCTTGGATGTGACCAAGTGGAAAACTGACATTTTTGTCTCCCCAGTAGTAGTCATTGATTCCCAATGAGCGGGCATAGCGGCCATTGCTTAGCTGTGAGGCCAGCTGAAGAATGGACGTGAGTTGAAGGTTCATCAGGTTCCTGCCGACCTGATTAGAACCATTGCCAAGACCATTTGGATGTTGGGCAGAGCTTGATCTCAGCAGGATTGCTGGGGTATTGATTGCTCCAGCTGCAAGTACGACAATGTCACTAGAGAACATCCAGTGATCTCCATTCACTTCGGCTTCTACTCCTCTGACTTCTCGACCATTGGGATTTACGTGTAGATGAACAACTCGGGCATGGCTGCGAATTACTAAATTCGACGTATCTGCTTTATCTAGTCCGAATAACTGTGTATCACCACTGGGATCATTTGGATCTTCTGACCAGCTCAAGGGCAGGTCATAGGGATGGCAGCCCTGTCGTTTAAGACCTGCTCGAAGTGGTTCTAGGAATGGCTCTAATTCACAAGGGTAATAGTCATATTCTTTGCTTCTTTTTGGTTCGGTAGGATCTACCTTGGCTTTGCCATGAACTCTAAATAGAGTTTCGGCAGCGTCGTAGTAAGGCGAAAGCTCGTTGTAATCGAATGGCCAGGCAGGAGAGATCCCTTCTTGCATGGGAAGAGCAGTGAAGTCCTTCTCTCTCATTCGCTCGAGTACTGCACCCCAGATCTTGGTATTGCCTCCTAGGGCATAAGTCGTTTGCGGAGCGATTGGATCACCGTCGGGACCAAACCAACGCTCATCTAGGGGGTGGTAGCGATCTTTCTGAAATAGGTCCGCATCAGCAACGTTTTGATCCTCCAATGCCATAGCCCCACCGCGCTCAAGTAACAGCACCGATTTGCCTTGATGACTGAGGGCTCCTGCCAAGGTGCCACCACCGGCACCACTACCGATGACGATGATGTCGTAATAGCGATCGTCGATAATCATGGCTTTAGTAGATAGGTGGGTGGCGGAGTCATTGGTGTAGAGCAGTTTATTGCCAGATGTATATGAGAATGAAGAGTATGATCCAGATCACATCTACGAAATGCCAAAATAAGCTCACTGAGGTAACTCCCATTTCACCCTTTTCGTAGTTTCCAGGCAGGAAGGATCTCACTAGCATTAGCCCCATTAATAGGATGCCAGTGATAACATGAAGTCCATGAAATCCGGTAAGTAGATAGAACGTACCGCCGAATACTCCACTATCAAGCCCGAAGGCAAGCTCTGACCATTCAATATATTGTCCATAGACAAAGTAACTGCCCATGATCATGGTTAAGAGCCAAGCAATTCGAAAACCCCAGAGGTTGCTTTTGTGTAGGTAGCGCTCGGCTATATAAGCAACAAAGCTTGAGCTCACCAATACAATGGTATTGATCAAAGGCATTTTGAGCTCTAGTCCATTGACTCCCTGCGGCAACCATTCTGGAGACGTAAGTTTAAGTACTGCATAGCCCGTGAAGAAGGCTAGAAAGATAATACTTTCGGAGCAGAGAAAGATTATGAACCCAGTCAGATTATGGCCATCATGCTTGATATGACCTGGGGTGTGATTAAGTGGAATTTCAGGATTAGTAATGGTCATTATTTAAGCTTCCTGGGCGCGTTTGATGTAGTACTCTTCGTCTTCTACAAGGGGTTTATTTAGTCCATAGCCATAGGGTCCATTGATTACAGTTGGAATATCATCTTCGAAGTTTTCTGCAGGAGGAGGAGAGGGTAGTAACCATTCAAGGCCAATTGCCTTCCAAGGATTAGGAGGAGCTTTGGGACCTCGCGCCCAAGAGCTGATCATGTTGAGGATAAAGGGAATTGATGCGACACCCAAAATGAAAGCACCAATACTTGCGATGACATTCCAGATGGCAAATTCTGGGTCATAGGATGCAACCCGTCTAGGCATTCCCAGTAGGCCCGCCCAATGAAGAGGCAGGAAATTGAGTGTTGCGCCTATAAAAGTCAATACAAAGTGAATTTTACCCAGCCCCTCGTAATACATCCTGCCAGTGAATTTTGGGAACCAATGGTAGATGCCGGCGAAGACCCCGAAGCAGATCGTATTGAAGATAACGTAATGAAAATGAGCAACAACAAAGTAGGTATTACCAACGTGAACATCTATTGGCACAGTGGCAAGCATGATTCCGGTAATGCCAGCAAAGATAAAGTTGAAAAGGCCGCCAAGGCAAAAGAGCATTGGAGTTGAAAGGCGGAGTTTCCCTCTCCATAGAGTGCCTATCCAGGCGAAAACTTTGATTCCAGTAGGAACAGCAATCAACATTGTTGTGACCATGAATAAATTCCGCATCCACTGAGGAGTGCCGGAATAAAACATGTGGTGAACCCAGACGATCAGGCTTAGAGCCGTGATTGCGAACGATGCAAGGGCTACAACCTTGTAGCCAAATAGTGGTTTACGTGAATAAACAGGAAATATTTCTGAGAAAATACCAAAAATAGGTAGGACCAGCACATATACCGCCGGATGTGAATAGAACCAGAAGAAGTGTTGATAGAGCACAGGGTCTCCTCCCCCTTCTGGGCGATAGAAGGTAGTACCGAAGCTAAGGTCGAATAACAGCATGATCGCGCCACCAGTTAGCACTGGCAGGGCAAGTAACTGAATGGTCTGCGCCGCCCAGGCAGTCCAGACATAAATTGGCATGCGGAAAAATCCCATGCCTGGTGCGCGCATGCGGATGATCGTGGTAACGAAATTAATTGCTCCAAAAATTGACGAGATTCCTGAAAGTGCTACTGCTGTAATCCACAGCATTTCACCATTAATGAAACGCCCAAGTGGGTTTTGAAGACTCATTGGCGGGTAAGACCACCAGCCTGATGATGCTGGTCCTCCAGGAACAAAGAAGCTCGCCATTAATATTGTGGCAAAAACAGGCACAAGCCAAAATGCTGCTGCATTTAGTTTCGGGAATGCCATATCCGGGGCTCCAATCATCGTTGGGATCAACAGATTGTTAAAACCATTGAGAATTGGGAACAGGAAAAGGAACAGCATTACTGTCCCGTGCATGGTGTTCAGACCGTTGTAGACAGTCGGGTCGACAAGATCAGCAGGTGGGGTGATCAGCTCTCCGCGGATGACCATCGCTAGAAGTCCACCCACAAGAAGGAAAAACAACGCGCTAACGATGTACTGAATTCCGATTACTTTGGCGTCAGTGTTAAAGCTGAAGAAACGCTTCCAGTTATCTGGTGCACCTGGTACCGGGTGGGGTGCCTTAAGAATGCGGGGGTCGTAGTTGCTAGTAGACATGTTGATTAGGCTTCGTGGGAGGCAGATGGATCGCCGGGATCATTAACTAAAGGGGCTGGCGCGGGCGAAACGGTCGCCCAGCCTTTGTCGCCCTTTTCCAGGCGTCGCGCGTATAACGGCTGGCTCGGATTTAGGCCAGGTTGCAGGGGCTGTTCCCCTGAAAATGTAAGCCAATCGGAGTAGGACTTTTCTGATTCAACGATTACATCGGTTTGATTCTGGGAGAAGTAGGCCCCACTAAACATTGCATCTCGGAGTCGATAGCGACCCTCTCTAGTCGGAGTGAGGCTATATGAGATGACACTGCCAGGAATAATGTCTTGCTTTAGGCGGAATGCAGGTACAAAGAAACTATGTAAGACATCTTCAGAGATCAGTTTTAAGTTGACACGTTGGTTGACTGGTAGATGTAATTCAGAACTTCGAACGCCATCTGGATATACAAATTCCCAATTCCACTGCCTAGCTATTACTTGGATCGGTCCAATAATGCTTGTCCTATCAACAGAGGTGATGGCAGAAGGGTTGTCACTAAGTCGATATTTTTGTTTGGGCCCCAGGGTGGAAAGCGTCTCATTGACTTTGATTGAGTATGCAGCAATCGCAAATACCACTAGCAGTGGAATGATCGTCCATATGATCTCAAGCTTGATGTTGCCTTCAATCGGATCACCGTCTTCTTCGTCGTACTTAGGCGCCCTGTTGAACAAGATGACCCATCCCATAACGCCTGTACAGCCAAGGAAGATGAATGTGCCGATTCCCGTTTCAATACTAAATAGTTGATCAACATAGGGTGCTGCTGCAGATGCCTGCACTGGAAACCAGCTATATGACCAGTGCGCCATTAAAATACTCATTAGCAGATCTATTGCAGTGGCGATAGCAACGATTAGGATCGCGCGCGAGTTTGGATTTCTCTTGTTTGTATGAGTAGAAGTCATGGCAGTACTTCGTTGAGATCAGCACCAGCGGCAAGCAACTGGTCGGCTGTTATATGAACACCAAACTCAGCAGCAAGTTCTGCTCCAAGCGTTCCGTGCACAGCTAAAATTACTAAAATTAAAACACCCGAAAGGAGATAGGACCAGCTCACTTGACGGCCAAGGTCCCGACGCCATGCAAAGCGTTGAAAGCCTCTCCAGACAGTCATTATCACGATAAGCAGTAGTAAAATAGCCCCCCCGACTCCATGCATGATCATCGTAGGCATTGCTCCAAGTCCGAGACTGCTTTTAACGCCCTGGATGGGAGCTGCTAATAACATTTCATAAATGCCAGTGGCTACAGTTAAGAAGGTGATTGCGCAGCTAGCAAGAATGTTGTACCAGCCCACGTCATGGAAACTAAGTCGAGTAACTGGTAGTGCTAGAAATCGAAGGATTCGCTTCTCAAGTGGATAAAGAGCGCCGGCAATATCAAAGGTGATAGCTATTGCAAATAGACCAATGGTGAAGTGCACCAAATTGGGATGTATTGGCAAGTTATAAGGGAGATTATTAGGTCCTAAAGAAAATGAGATTTCATCTAGAGGAGAACTCAATGTTAGGAATATCATTTGCTTATTTAGCAACAACCGCAAATACTCCATTTGCAGTTGAGGAAGCTCTATCAAGACACCACTCCTTTACGAATAGCTTCCACTACTTTCACGGTGTGAAGGCCATAGATCCAGACCAATTTGTCACCCAGGTAAACCTGGGTGACAACAAGGGCAGCTAGTAATCCATCAAGTATTAGGAACCCTTTTGGCAAGATATTAGGGTCTTTCTGGCGGGCTACATAGCGCCAGCTTGTGAGCACTGCAAGCACGCCGGCTAGTGACCAGCCAATCGTGCTGTGAAAATTCAGGATATCGCGGGATGCCCCGTAGGGGCTAGCTAGCCCAGCTTCTACCTGGCCGAAGATAATCGCTACAAAGATGGCTAATGTCGCCATCAGTAAGTTCCAAAAACTCACTTCATAGAGGTTCGGCCGTCTCGCCATAACGCCAATCACGTCGAAGACAACGGAAATGAGCGCCGTGGCAATCACAAGGTGCACGACTATGGGATGAATCGTGTCTATCCATGGCAGGTTTTGGTCGTTGAGCTTAGGTAGCAGCTCGAGCATTGCAAACGCGGGGCTATTGGCTTGGGTTTTGTTGGCAGCTAATGAGTCTTGGTTCCATTTCTATGGACGGTGAAACGAGGGGAAATTCATTCGTGCATTAGCGAGTGCTGCTGCCATTCAGGTATCCATGCAAATGATACTACAGTAATAGCATGAGATTTGAGTTTTGGATTGATTGTGTTGATCTAATTACACTGGAGGCCTTAAGCATTGGCATCATCTACGCCACATGCCAATGGCAAGCTTCGATCCCTTGCTGACGTCAACCTCTTAATCGTGAATCAAGCCGCGAATGCATTGCTGGTTAGGAAGTGAGATCGATAGTAAAGAGATCGGCAGGGTATTTTGTGTGCGGTATCAACATGACCCAAAGTGGTTATTATCAATTATAAGTGACAGAGCACGAGTTACGAACTAATTTAAACCTTTGACGAGTGAAAAGTTAAAACTAGAGTAAGGACGACGAATCATGATGAGTTCCTGGTATTGAGGTGATTCATAGACCTTTTGGGCTGCCTCTTTGGAATCGAACTCAATCAATATAGTAAAAGGTCCAGGGTTACCTTCTCGCACATCAGTATTAAGATCATTGACTAAGCAGCGTCCACCTGCTGACTTGATAACATCAGCAACTGCTGAGACATAAGTCCTGAACCCTACACGGTTGAAAACTGTACCTTGGATCACCATGTATCCCTTTGGCATAATGTTTATTAGAGACCTATCATGAATTTTGAAACATAGCATTAAACCCTCTTCAAATCAACAAAGCTAAAAACCTGTTGTTTTGCAGTTGTATCGTCATGGGATTCAGTCTGTATCACTCTTTTAGTTAAAATCCATGCACCACAATCTGCCAAGGAAAAAAATGTATCGGTGAAATGACTGATACCACTGCAAGGGAATCCTGTTGTTGGATCAAGATATTGACTGTTGTATTTGTGGGCAAGATAGCCCTTGCTTGTATTGGTAGTACTTTCAGTAAAGATTATCACTAAGGTGCCTTGAATATAACGACGAACCATGGTCACTATTTGATTATTAATCCGATAACGATCTCCAGCATTTTTCCCTCCAACAATGACTTCTGTGGCAGGTTGTGGTCGTTGAGCCTTGGGAGCAGCTCGAGCATTGCAAGAGGTGTGTTGTTGACTTGAATCTTGGTTTTTATGGAGGCTCTGTTCCATTCCTTTGCTCGGAGTGGCTAGAGGGAACCTTGCTTAGTTTCTTTCCATAACCAGCCTAATTGGAGGATAACATGATTATGCTACTACAGTCATGCACTGAGTGGCCTGTTTCGACATGGCCGTTTTGTCTGTTGCTTCTATTTGCTTGCTATTGCTAGCGCTTTCGTCTTTTGTTTACTTGCATTATCTGAGCAGTTGTCGATGCTCGATCATCTTGCGCGGGTGATGTTGGATTTTTATTTTAGTTATCTTTGTAGAAATGTATGTCGTGGTGGCGTAGTCAGAGCCATCTCACTCAGCACTGGGTGTTATTCGCAATCGGTTCAAATCACGCCAGTACATCACTGTTTGCAGCACAATTATGATCAGGACAATTGGCAGAACAATGCAAAGCATGGTTAGTCGGAATTCGTCTTGCCAGGTGTGATTAGTGCTGTTTAGAACTTGATCTGTCAGGTAAAACGCGTAAAGACCGACCAGGATTCCACCTTCTAGTCGACTAATTTGCCCCTTGGTCCAAAAAATTGGCATACAAGCAAGTGTGGTGAGCACCATCACAGGTAGATCTCGTTCAATGATTAGGGGATCCACTAGTAGTCCACTTCCACCAGCTACAACAGCACAACTGCCCAGGACTAGAAGTTGATTGAGCAGGCAGCTGCCCACTACATTGCCGATCGCAAGGTCTGTTCGGCCTCGTAGTGCTGCTACCAAGGATGTGACTAGTTCAGGCATTCCAGTGCCTGCTGAGACGATCGTCAGCCCGATTACTGTCTCGTCCACCTTTAATAGTTTGGCGGCATTGCTTGCTCCTGCTACTAGTTGGTTTGACCCAACGCCCAGCAGCAGGATTCCTAACAAAAGGAGGATGCAAGCTTTGATAAACCCTCCATTGGCTGTTTCGGTGCTGATCTGTGGCTCAGCCTCTGCCATCTCTTCGGGTTCCTCCCTGGCCGTACGGATTTCCCATACGGAGTTGATCACAAGGGCAATTAATAGGGCCGCGCCGGCTTGCCAGGTCACACGGCCGGCGGATGCCATTCCCCATACAGCGGCAGATACTGCTAATAGCAGGGGAACATCCCTACGCACCAAACGACTTTCTACCCGCAGTGGCAGCACAAGGGCGCTGCTTCCTAGCACTACTAAAACATTGAAAATATTGCTGCCCACCACATTGCTCACGGCCAGGGCGTCGGAGCCTTTTAGCACTGAGCTCACGCTTACGAATAGCTCGGGGGCACTTGTGCCTAAGGCCACCACCGTCAGACCGATTACAAGCTGGGGAATACCGAAGATCAGTGAAATGGCTACAGAGCCCTGCACGAACAGTTCCCCGCCCCCAAATAACAGGCCGATTCCCGCCAGCACTTGTAGGGCCGATTGAAGGAATGGCGGCATTTGATCGGAACTGATTAAAAGGATTCTGCCTCTGAAAATAAACCTTGATCCCTCTCATCAACGAATAAGGTTTTTGGCCCATTGTGCATTTAAGGTTTTTACCTACCTTCTTGATGGATTTGCTCATGCCGAACCGCTTCAACTTCCATCCCTTTTAACCGCTCTGCTCTGAACCCTTATTGATGCAGATGATGATCCTTTCGATGGTGATGGTTTTGGGTTCTTGTTTTTCATAGTGGTCAAGACCTTCTTATCAGAACAAAATGTCATTGTTTCTTCTCTCAGTATTCACTGAGCTAAGGCTTAGAACGCTGCTGCTCTTTCAGGAACATTCCTTCGCAGGTCAAACTCACGACAGATCAATCTTTGCTTTTATTTAGGTGGTGCAATCTCTAAACCTCAATCTTGTTTGATGGCATTGGATCCCATGCTCGATCAAATTACTTTGCGTCAACCGGATGACTGGCATGTGCATCTCAGGGATGGCGCCATGTTGCAGGCAGTTGTTGGTAGCACCGCTCGGGTATTTCGGCGAGCAATCGTGATGCCCAACCTCAGGCCGCCGATTACAACTGTGGAGGCTGCAGAGGCATATCGCAAGCGTATTTTATCGGCCCTTCCCGACGGTATTCCTTTTACACCATTGATGACGGCATACCTCACTGAGGATTTTGCTTCAGATGTTTTGGAGCGAGGTTACCGGGAGGATGTTTTTACCGCCGCCAAGTTTTATCCAGCTCATGCCACAACAAATTCTGCAGCTGGCGTCAGTGATTTAAGGGCAATCAACGGCTTGCTCGAGACGATGGAGCGGATTGGTATGCCCTTGCTTGTTCACGGCGAGGAGACCGATTCTGATGTCGATATTTTTGATAGGGAAGCTTTTTTTATTGAGCGCCACCTGGTTCCACTCATGAATCGTTATCCACATCTTCGTGTGGTGATGGAGCACATAACTACGCAAGAGGCGGTCCAGTTCGTGGAAACGGGAGGTGCGAATCTGGCAGCCACTATTACTCCTCATCATTTGCATATCAATCGCAATGCCATGTTTAGTGGTGGTTTTCGTAGTGACTTTTACTGTCTGCCTGTAGCCAAGCGTGAGCGTCATCGGCTTGCTTTACGTAGGGCGGTTACAGGTGGTCAACCTTGCTTTTTTCTAGGCACGGATTCGGCGCCGCATTCTCGCGCTGCTAAGGAGAGTGCCTGTGGATGTGCTGGTATTTTCAATGCTCCCCATGCTCTGGAGAGTTATGCCGAAGTGTTTGAGCAGGAGGGAGTACTTGATCGCCTTGAGGCCTTTGCCAGTGAATACGGGCCTGCTTTTTATGGCTTGCCCCTCAACAACACTTCAATCACGCTGATCAGACGAGCTCAGGTTGTGCCTGCCATTTTTGAAGGGCAAATCGATGCCGGTTCTTTTGAATACTTGGTGCCATTTCACGCAGGTGAAATGTTGGGCTGGACTGTTTCGCTTGATCAGTAGAAACAGTGTCAATATGCATAGACCTCACTATTGCTTGAGCTGCGGCAGCGATTGATTCCGTTTGTGCTGGCAGGAGGTTTGAACTCCTGCTCGGATGGCGAGGAGATTCAGCTCTTTGCAATCATCATTAGTGGGGGCAGGGGGACTTGAACCCCCACGTCCATTACTGGACAAGCGATTTTAAGTCGCTTGCGTCTACCAATTCCGCCATGCCCCCCGGCAGTGGCTGGGCCCGAGGCCCGCAGTGGCATTCTAGATTTCGATAAGCAGATTACTGAACGTGATTCTTCAGGCCGTTACCAGTCCAATCACGATCGAATCAATGCTGGTGCTTGGCGCGTACCTCTCTTTAGGCAGCCTCTATTTAGTGGTTGTGCCTCTGTTGCTTTATTCATGGATGAATAGACGCTGGCACTGCATGGGCAAACTTGAGCGACTAGGCGCATACGGGATGGTGTTTTTGTTTTTTCCAGGACTGATTCTATTCGCTCCGTTTTTGAATATGCGCCTTAACGGTCAAGGAGAGGTTTGAGAATTTGACTCGTGCCAATGTCATACAGCTGGGCCTCCTTATTTTGGGACTCGGGGGACTCGCATACGGGCTATTTAGCTTTGCCGGTTTGGATAGTATTTCTGCTGGTATAGCTGCACAATCTCTTCTTCTTCTTCTTGTGCTCGGCTGGACGGGGTCTTATTTGATTCGGGTGGTTTCTGGAAAGATGACCTTTATGCAGCAGCGCCGTAGTTATCAGCAGGCTTATGAGAATCTGAGAGTTGGTGAGCTTGAGGCTCGTTTCGATGCCTTATCTGAGGAGGAGCAAATTGCCCTTTTGCAGGATCTTGAGGAGGACAAGAATGTTAACCAGGCTCCTTCTGACCCATAGGCTTTAGGGCATTTGCCCGCTCAAGCCTTTTTTTAATGATTGCTATGGCAAATCCCTTGGAGACTAAATCCGGTACAAAAGCAACTATCAGCAGCCGATTTCAACGATTGCAAGCTGAGGGGCGTCTAGCTCTGATGCCATTTCTAATGGCTGGGGACCCTGATCTGAACACAACAGCTGAGGTGTTACTCAGGCTTGAAGACTCTGGGGCTGACATGGTCGAACTAGGTATTCCCTATAGCGATCCTCTTGCTGATGGACCGGTGATTCAGGCCGCTGCATCTAGAGCACTTGCTTCTGGCACTACGCCTGCTCGGGTATTGCAGATGTTGGCAGGATTGCAGGGCAAACTGTCCATTCCCGTCATTCTTTTCACTTACACAAATCCATTACTCAACCGAGGGATGGAGAGTTTCTGTGATCAAGCAGCCGAGGCTGGAGTTGCTGGTCTTGTGGTGCCGGATCTTCCCCTTGAGGAAGCAGAGCGTCTTTCACCATTAGCTTCTGCTCGTGGGATTGATTTGGTCCTTCTGGTGGCACCTACTACACCAGCAGAACGTATGGCGAGGATTGCAGAAAGTAGTAGAGGCTTTACCTATTTGGTGAGCGTGACGGGAGTTACTGGCGAACGCTCTGTGATGGAAGAACGTGTTGAGTCTTTGGTGCAGAAACTTAAGCTGTCTTGCTCAATTCCTATAGCAGTCGGATTTGGAATTTCTGGCCCTGAGCAGGTGCGACAGGTGCGTGGTTGGGGTGCTGATGGAGCGATTGTTGGTAGTGCACTAGTTAAGCGAATCGCTGCAGCTGCTCCTGGATGTGTTGCTGAAGAAGCTGGTCGTTTCTGTCAGGAGCTTCGCATCGCGGCTGGCTGAGCTTTGGCTTATTCATCTCCTTCATCCTGCTGAATGAATTCAATAAAAAAGCCCTGGATGATCTCCAGGGCTTGGGTGTATCAAATGATGATGGATTGATCTTGGGTGTATATCCCTAGTTCAATATTATCAATCACTCTTCGTCTGCTTCTCCAGCAGGAACTAGACGAATTTGCTTGCGTCCAAGCTTGATTTCAAATTCATCACCAGGCTTGAGATCGAGCAAGGCTGTATAGGCTTTACCAATCAACAGATTGCCATTGCCTTGAACAGTCGCTACATAGCTAAGCTTGCGCCCTCCTTTGCCAATACCTGCAGAGCCAGGAGCACCAAAGCTTAAACCTTTGGCTTCTAGTAAAGCTTCGTAAAATGCAGTGAAGTTAAGACGCTCTCCGCCATCCTTCTTGGTGGAGACGTAGCCACAGGCGCGAACCAGATCCGATTTGCTGACATCACCCAGGTCTTTGACTTTCGTTAAGAGGTCGCTGCCAGTGAGCATGATTTGTAAAACTGAAATCTACTTCACTAACATAGCCTTTAGTTACCCATTTGTGCCATCCTTTCAGGAACAAATTTTCGTGATGACTTCTACGCAACTGCCATGGCACGATTTGTTCTTTGGGGTACTTACTGTGAGAACGCACTTGAAAAGAGAGCTCCATTTCGTGAAGCACACCTCAGAAGGCTTGCATCTCTTAAGCAACAGGGCATCCTGATCACACTTGGGCCAACAGAAGGTAGCAGTCATGTATTTGGAATTTTTGAAGAAGCAAGTCTGGATGCTGTTAGGAAACTTCTAGAGCAAGACGTTTACTGGAAGGAAGGAATATGGACCGCCCTTGAGGTTTATCCTTGGATCCAGGCCTTCTGAGCTTGAGTCCATATCCAGACGGCAACTAGCTGATCTCCACCTTCTCCAAGAACGTTTTCATAGCCTGACATTTGTCCGATTCCTTCTCGAGCTACTTTTGCGATTGCCTCGGGATTATCTAAGCCACCGCGTTCTAGTGCGTTGAGTCTGAGGGTTTTGTTTCGACGAATAATATTGCCGCCATTTACGTGACAGCCTGAACAGTGTTCGTTGAAAAGGAATTCCCCAGTACTAGTTTCTAATGCAATAGTGCCAGTAGGTAGTAGCAACAGTACAGAGAACAGGATTAGCAGTTTTGTAGTTTGTTGATAAAGCTCATTGAAAAACTGCTTCAAGTGGGTTCTCGGGTTCATTCAAGCTTCACGGGTAACGCTTCAGTCTGGATTAGTGATCTGTTCCAATGGTCAGTATCGCTATATCAGCATTGACTGGGTAGGGGCTCTCTGGAAAAGAAAGCACTTGAGTGGTCGGGGTTTCTTAAGCAGGCTTTGATCTTAAAAAGGTTGCTTGTTTTGGCCTGGTTGATTGGCTGATTTTGGAACTTGTCGTTAGGTAGCGAGATTTGCTTAGAGGTGTTTGAGGATAAGTGTGTTTGTGTTCGTCTTGATCGACGGGGCTGGACGAGTGGACCATTATTTTGTCGTTGATGCTTTGAGCTTGCTTGTTGTCAGGATCAGAGCTTGGAGGTTGATTTAGGAGCAGTAGATGGCCGAACAGGATTTGCATCGATTTCTAGACAAGGTGCAGCAGCTTCAACAGATGGTTGACTCCCTGGAAGAGCACCCCGGTCGTAGGGAATTACTAGCTGGCTGTGGAGATCACAACCAAGTGGTTCAGTTAGCTCGATCTTGGGGCTTTGAAATTGGGCGCCGATGGGGAGAACCTGACCCTATTGAGCAGTTTCCTTCTGATGCCAACCTGTTAGCACGTGCTTTACCTCCAGAGGGGCAGGAGCAACAACATCTTCTCCAGGCTGGTTCGAATTGGCGCCTAGAGCTAATTCTCTCTTGTAGTGCATCTAGTCCGCAGGGATTCTGGTATGACCAGGCAGATCACGAATGGATTGTTCTATTGCGAGGAAGTGCAAGTCTGAGACTTAAAGATCCCGATGTTTTGGTTGACCTCAGTGTGGGAGATCAACTGCATTTTCTTCCACACCGTTTGCATCGTGTGGAAAGAACTGATCCTCACCCTGGAACCATTTGGTTGGCTTTGTTTTGGAATTAGCCAAAAATCTTGGATTGACTATTGCTCTCTTGAACAGTCAATAAGCTTCGGCCAGAGCAATTGAGGATATTCTCAGCTCATTAAGTAACTGAGGCCTGTCCCATTCAGGTTGGCATCACCATCGCTTTGCGCGCCGCAGCTGAAAACACCGTAACTAGCACTAGTTCAACTTGCACTAGGTGGCTGCGCAGATAACTCGTGATGTCTTGAAGACATTTAAGAGCGATCAGATCACTCAATAAATCACTAAGAACCTTGATCAGCTCATCCCCGAGTCAGAGCTGTTGTGAATTGAAGAGCAATTCACTGCCCGCATTCAGGTTGAGCTGTATTAATGCCGCAACGTTGCCAGCGGTGATCGCAGTGAGCACTTTGGCTATTTGTCGTTTTCCTTAGCCCCCCAAATTTGAGGAATGAAGGTATTGCACCTTTGAAACGGCGCAAGGCAGATCTCAGTTGCTGAAGGGATTATATGAAGGACGAGCTTGAGTATCGCCTTTGGGATTTTTGATTTTGGTATCGCAAGTGATCGACCCATCCTCCTCTTTATTGCAGTTGGTGGGTACTACTTCGCTGCTTTCACCTGTGCTGCTATTAGGCCCAAGTAACCAACCCTCCGACTGTGCCAACAATTTTGTAGGAGCGGCTAATTGCAGACTGGCAGTCATTCCTATGCAAGTCACAAGTGAGAACAGACGCATGATGGAGTTGTAATTAGTTCCACTTTGCCTGTTATTAGTCTTGGCTGCCGCAGTCGTCGCGGATTTCTTGCAGCAGTAGGTCTAGCTGGCCAAAGGGGTCGGCGTCTTTTTTGTCCTCGGATGGCGAGTTATCCGTATTAGCCCACTCAGCTTCTACTTCGCATAGACGCTCTGCAACTCGTGGCATGCCACCGAGGCGGTGCTCCCGTTCTAATACTTCAAGCAAGGCGGGCATGCGGGTAGAAACCGCCCGCAAACTTCGGCGCAGGTCTGCTTGGGTAAGACCCTTTTGCTTTAACC
>Ga0208639_1000675_pt1 | contig 25379 bp, 14 predicted proteins | sample ETNtaG_33_FD_185772 | JGI IMG/M metagenome (GOLD analysis project Ga0208639, IMG submission 185772) | Marine microbial and viral communities from oxygen minimum zone, Eastern Pacific Ocean - ETNP201310SV76 (SPAdes) (version 2) | ecosystem: Environmental > Aquatic > Marine > Oceanic ...
GCTCTTTTAGCAAGAATTTCATACCATCTGCGACATTTTGGAAGAAGCCTGGGAATATTGAATATCCCATCCACGACCTATTGTTGACTCTGTCAACTGCTGGAAATTTTTCATCTCTATTGCCGAATTTTTTATTCAGCCATTTATTGACTGCTCCAACCGGCTTACCAAGTCCATATGGAAGCATGTTCCACCATTCACCAGCAGTTACGCCATTTTCACCAACCCACAATGAACGTAGAGCGGTCGTAGCGCCTCTTCTATCATTCATTCTAGCAACAGCCTTTCGCTCAATCCACAGAATTGCGAATTGTGAGAAAAACAACATCAAAAACACGATATTTACAATTACAAATGTTGCTAATCCGAATGTGATTTGCCCAGTACTGTCTTCAAGAGGGGTGCCCTCAAGAAGAGGTGGAATGGTCTTATCGACAAGGTAAAAAATCAATCCTCGTAAGTCATATACATCATCCATGATATCACCTCAACGATCTGTCTCTCCTATACATGGGTCAAAACTACCCATAATTGCCGGTATATCTGCCACCTTGTAGCCAATCATTGTTTTAGCCACAAATGGAATTGTGATAAACATAGGAGAGCGAATAGAAAGTCGGTAGGGATTTTTTCCTCTGCCTTCCCCGCCTCCTTGGATATAGAATTGTGATGCACCTCTTGTACACTCATAGTTGCTAAATCCTGTAGCTCCTTCAGGTGCACGTGTTGGTGCCTTTTGGAAAATCATCTCATCTCCATTGGCGTAATTTGTATTCTTTCCTCCTGGAATTTTCTCGATTGCATCAAGAACCATTCTACATGATTGGCGCATCTCTTCCATTCTTACACGATAACGGTCATAGCAGTCAGCACCCTTTACAGATGTTGGTTTTTCAACTGCTGGCTCCCAATCAACTTCATCATATACTGAATATGGATGTGCCCAGCGAACGTCATAATTGACTCCAGCGGCACGAACATTCGGGCCTGAAACACCTGCTTCGACCATTTCTTCGGCATTAGCATAGCCAACACCTTGCAATCTAACCAACCAAATTGTTGATTCGTCAAGCATCATTTCATACTCATCTATTCTATGTTCGAATAACTTCACCTTGGCAATCATTCTATCAGCAAAACCTATTGGAATATCACGCTTTACACCGCCAATTCTTGGATAGTTGTAGTGCATTCTTGAACCACCCAATTCTTGAAGTAAATCAAGGAACATTTCTCTATCACGCATACACCAGGTCATCAATGTCAAATTACCAATATCTGGACCAAAGGCGCCAAGCCACATCAAATGTGAAGCAAGTCTTTGCAATTCTGCTGATATTAAACGAATGTATTCTGCTCTTTCAGGGACTTCGGCTTCTAGAAGGTCTTCAGCCGCATAGATATAGGAATTAGCCCATGTCATTGCACTAACATAACAAAGTCTATCGCAGTAAGGCGTTACTTGGGTGAAATTTCTCGATTCACAGATTTTTTCAACACCACGGTGTATGTATCCTAATTCTGCCTCAGTATCAACTACAGTCTCACCATCTACTTTCACTCTCAAAGTCCATAACCCGTGAGTCATCGGGTGCTGAGGCCCCATTGTAATCCACATTTGTGCCATGATATCGCCTCACTTGACACGGCCCTCGTCCGTTGTTTTTCGGCCAAAGCCTTGTGCATCATCATACATCTCGTTATGTTCATGATATCGAATCTTGTGTTGCTTTTGAAGTGGGTGAAAGCCTTCTGGACTATCGTGCGGATTTAGAACTCTGTGCATATTTTTGTGGCCTTCAAATTTAATTCCTACCAAATCCCAAGTCTCTTTCTCATTCCAATCCGCTCCACCCCAAATGTGTTGAACTGTTGGGACTGTAGGTGAATCATTATTTTCTAAAGGAATTAATACCTCAAATTCCATAGGGATTAGAAGTCCATCTAATTTCTCAGCCACATATACTGTTTGAGTGTTGGGTATTTGATTGGTAATAGGTTGTCTAAGGAAGTGATATGCTACTTCCCACCCTCTTTCTGGAGGGCCTTCAGGGAAATGCGTTCCTGTAATCATGGAACAGTAGTTGGCGCCAAGGTCAAAACGCATCCATTTTGCTAGTGCTTGCCAATGTTGAGCAGGAGTAGTGATTCTAACGAAAGCATATTTCTTGGCATTTGAATGCCTCTCTACAGAAGCAACAACGCCTGAGCCAGAGAAGCGTGAATTTATTGCCGCTAGACATTCTTCAGCGGCTGCTTCATTTTGCGATAGTGTGACTGTAGTACCCAAATTACTCATCTCCTACAATCAAAGGCTTCTCGCCCTCTCTTTCAGAACTAGGGGCTCCGCCAATTCTGATTATCTTCTCACGTAGCAATCCAAAACCATCGATTAAAGCCTCTGGCCTTGGAGGGCATCCCGGAATATACACATCGACTGGAATTACCGTGTCAACTCCTTCAAGAATATTGTAAGATTGGAAGTATGGGCCACCTGAAATTGCGCATTCGCCCATTGCAATGCAGTATTTTGGTTCTGGCATTTGTTCCCAAAGACGGACAATTTTATCTGCGAATTTCTTGGAAACTGGGCCGTTTACTAGTAGCACATCTGATTGCCTTGGAGATGAACGGAAGAGCACCCCAAATCGATCACCGTCAAAACGAGGAGTTGCTGCTGCGGCCATCTCGATTGCACAACACTTTATTCCCAAGTGCAAAGTGAATAATGATTTCCTTCCAGCCCAGTTGAAAAATCTACCAGCAAGAACGCTTAGAAATTGCTTGATTTTTGTCACCTTTAATGCCTCGTCAGTAACGCCGCCGACCATCTCGACCAATGCCCTACTATTGAAAGCAGCAAAATTCTCTCCAGTATCAGCCATCATATCACCTCAAATGTATATTCTTCCTCGCTTTCGAAAAACATACCACACGCCAAGCGACATTGTGGCAAAAAATGCACTAAGAACAACCAATGCGTTCTTGGCTTTGGCAACTGCACTCTCCCTAGCACTTTCTGCTAGGTCTTGTGCTGTAGCATCGGATGCAACCATTCCTCCAAGAACTAGGAACATGAACGCCACATCAAAAACTAAGAAAATAATCGCATACCAATAATATTGGAAGTGGAATTGAATCATAGCATCGCCCACTGGTTCACTACCACATTCGAAGGTGGTCAATCTCCTTGGATACAAACTGTGATCTTTCTCATAACCCTCCAAAAGATACGACCTTGTTATGTGCGGGCGTGCTGGGTCAACACGTGGCCTAACTACCCAAGTTATGATGAAATTTGTCAGTGGCATGAGTATGCCAACAACCGTCAAAAAGCCAATAGAAAGGTATGAACTAGGTACCGATTCGAGTCCGGACATTTTTTCACCCAATTGCAAAGCATACGCTCAGCAATCTTTCCAATAATTGCCCCTCAATAAGTGTTGCCAAATGATGCAACTTTTTTAGAGCAGAAAATTACTAAAAATTTCAGCCTGAATTACTCAAAAATCATGCAGATTTACCGAACCAAATAGCCCAAGAAGCATTCATTGAATTCTGTGTCATGGCCCATATCTTGTACATTGGTAAGATGAACAACCAAATGACGAATGCATAAAACAAATACAAGATTGGCATGGAGATAATTGAAGGAAGTAAGATGATTACAGGGATCATTAACAATGCTCCAACAAAGAAAGTTACTACGCTAAGAATTGGGAATACGAGGATTGAAAGAATGAACCAAACTAATGGGGCTTTACCCGAAACTCTGGTTTGATGCATGGTCTGGGTTTCTAGTTGCCTAACCATACCAATGAATTTGAATCCCCAATAGATGTTGAATAATGGTATTATGAAGAATAGTAAGTTCTTAACGCCACCAGGGCCAATATTTGCGTTGTTCTTCAATTCACGACCCCACTGGTACAGAGCAACTGCAGGATAAATTCCTAATGTTAGGGGCGTGAAAAGTAGCCACTGCTTGAGTGGAGAGCGATAAGGCACAGGATTGAAACCTAAGGCGCTTTGAGTTTTGAACCCATTAGCCTTTGCATTTGAAATTGTATCTGAGTAAATTAATTGTCGTTTTGCTCTGGATTTTGCTTCCATGTCCTTCAATGTAGGCCTTGCTCCTTGGTAGATTACTCCAAGGAAAACTATTGCGATTAAAGCATACATTCCTGCTTTGATGTGCTCTTGTTGTATTCCTAGGCCAAATGCGCCTGCATAAGGCTCTCCTAGTACTGAAAATTCAATATTCTCTCTATCAATAACGCCTGTTTCAATCGGCTCTACTGACAAAGTAAAAGTGAAATTATCTTCGACCTCAGCGTCATATGACGGCCTTACATTTACTTCAAGGCCAATAGATTCTCCAACATCTAACCAACAAGTGAGTCCATCTGAATTAGAAGTAGAACATGAACCATTGGTATAATCTATGGATACGGTCCATCCCCTCAAGCCTTCAGGTGTTAGAACAATGAATTGGGTTCTAACATTGCCTTCATTGATTACATCGACATTTATTGTTTCTTTATCAGGATACTCGAGGAAGTGATGAAGTTCAACGTCCGATTGGAATTGGATATTGTATATGGTTTGAACTTCTAGGCTAATAGATGTAAATCCTGAACGGTCAGCTGAATTAGATTCACTGGTTACGACAATTTCTAGTGCACCACCATCGCCAGTTACTGCGCCTGGATTAACTTCAATCTTAAGTTGGAAAAGTTGTCTATAATGCATGACTTCTAGGTCGGGCATCCTTAGTTCTTCTCTTTCAAATTCTATACCTGCCTGAGAATATGAATGAACTAATTCTCCTTCGCTATCAAGTTGGTATGAATCTGAAGTATGATTCCAAAGAGCATATCCAGATAAAATCTTAAATTTGCCTTCCAGATCTACAACTTCTCCATTCAAAATTAACTGACGTGTTGCCAAACCTTCTAGCCCATTAATGTCAAACACTGCATTATCATAATTTTCATCACCAGTATTATTGACCCATAAATCAAAAATTACTTCCCCTTCAGGTGGCAAAATTATTGATGTTACCCGATTATCGATAGAAACATCCGCCGTTTCTTTATCAAAACGGAGGTCCATTGAATAATTAACATCTGAACGAACTGCTCTAAACTTTTCCAAGCGTTTGTTATCTGGCAAACCATCTAGATTACCATCAGCAGTATTAGAATCGTCAAGGTTTGTTATCTCGACGTCTATATCAGTGAATTCCCAATTTTCTGTACCTACCTTAACTCTGACATTAAGAGTGATTATTTGGGACTCTCTAGCCCCAATATCGAACTGAGACTGTTGATTACCTGATTCATCCATGAACCAAGTCTCCCAATTCTCTGTGTTTCTTTTTGTATAAAATCTAAAACTATCTTCATTATTTCCTAAGTTCTCTACAGTAATTGGGAATAATAAAATTGTATTTGAACGTCCTGTTTGATTTTCGCCTCTTTCAACATCCATGCCATGTGTTTCTTTGACAGTAACTGAAAGTATCCGAGTTTGATATGCTTGGCCGCCACCGTTTGGTAGAACTGAAAAAGTCAAGTCTATACTTTCTGTCGCTAGCGCATCTTCAGGCACAGAAACCGTGAAAGACACTTGCTCGGATTTACTAGAGCCGTGCTTAGAACCTACAGTAACTGTTGATTTATCCAAGGCAATACTCCATCCCGATGGAGGTGAAGAGACCGTTATACGCAGCGTGTCTTCTCCATTACCTAAATTGGTTACTGTAACTGTTGAAGACTGGTTTTCACCTGGCTCAATAGGTCCAAGGTTTGAAGTTTGCAAACTTAGTGAAGCTCCATAACTCTGTCCTAGAATAACTGTAAATTGCTCGACACATTTCAGGGTGCCGCCATCCTTGGCCTGTACTGTGATTTGAGTCTCAGAACCTGCGCTTCGAGAGTCATCTGGTTGAACCTCTAAATCAAACTCTTTGGTTCCTGAACCGCTATTATAAGGTAATAATCCGCTTGAGGGGCCATCGAATGTAACCCATTTGTTATTTCCTGAACCTGGGTCTCCGGAAACTGACATACTAACGGACCAATCGCTGTTTCCTTCATTGCTTAGAGTAGCAGTCAAAGTTCCAATATCACCGGGCTCTAAATTTAGAGTTGTTTTAGAAAGAGTCATCGAACATTCTTTCAAGACCGGAACTTCCAACTCTAATTCAACTGTGTCTGTCGCGTTTTGAGCCGGATTTGAACCTGATACCGTACCAATAACTTCCCAACAATAATCATTTGCTTGCTGGCCTTCAGGAACTTCTACTTCAACAGTTATTTGTTCAGTTTCTTCTGTATCAAGAGCAACACTTGAATCACTAAGTGTCACTGTTAGGTCTTGAGGGTTATTACAACCCGAATCTGATACCTCTTCTATAACTAAGTCGATTGACTCATTTGTTTGACCTGTATTTTCAACAGTAATGAAGTAAGTAACAGTATCAGAACCTGCGGCTAGAACTTTTTTCTGTGAATTCCTTTCTTCGATATTATCAAAATACATGTCAACTCCAAATAGAGCACTGCCTGAACCATCGCCTGCAGTAGTTGTTACTGTTTCAGTGGAAGGTTCTGGTATCTCTGCACCTGGCGATCCTATGACTGCAGTAATAGTCGCAGTAACCGTCGTATCACAAGACGAGTCTGGTTCAACAGTTTGAGCAAGTGTTACATTCATCGTGGTTTCTTCAGAAGAACCCGATTCAATTTGCCCGGGAATTTGCCCGATAGTTGTGGAAAAACCATTACAATCTTCACCTGGTTCATTTGAAGCCTGTAAGTTTACAGTGACTGGGTCAGAGCCAGTATTGAAAATTACAACTGTATATTCGCCAGATTCTCCGGGATTTACTTCCATTGAATTTGGCGATACATTCAGACTGATGCTTCCATCGGCTGCCACTGATGGAGCCATTAAAGGTAAGACCGAAAATAGCATTAGAATTACGAGAAATATAGCGCCACGGTGCGCTGAAAGTCGCGGTGTTTCTCGGGGGTTCATGAACCCCCGTGGAAGACTTAGTATCAAAAGCCTATCCTTAGATGTTCAGCAAAATATCAATAAAAATTAGTCGCCTTGGATGAAATCAGACTTTGGCTCGGAGCAACTAACACACTTTTCGATACTTGAAATATTACATGAATCATGCCCTTCTCCATGATATCTTGCGCCGCATGATGGACAACCAATTACTGAACCCTCTATTGGGTTACGGCAAGACCAACAGATAGGCGGAGGAGATTTCTTTTCTTCACTAGTTGTTTGGGGGGCTACTAAAGCAGGTACAATAGGACTTGGAACTGCTTGCTTAGCAACAGGCGGAATCACAACGGGTGGAGAAATATTTGGGAGATTTTTTGGCGCGTTCGCTGGCCTATTGAAATTAGATTGGTTGTTTAAATTAGGTATTGGGAGGGGCAACATGGATTGTTGTTTCCTAGGCTTCAACAAGGCTACGCTGAGCCCCGCTATAACTAGAAGAACAACTACTAACAAAGACGAAGTAATAATTGAAAGGCCTCCACCGGCCGAATCTTTAGACTCTCCAGTCGAAGAAACATTGAATTGGAAACTACTCAATTCAGGGACTTCGGCGGTTTTAAATCCGAGTGAAATTGAAGAGAATCCTGGCTCATTTGCAGTAATCAAGAACTTAACATTAGCCGATTCTCCTACCTGTAAATCTAACACGTCTTCACCATCAATTTCCACGTCCCAATCATCATCTGATATGACCTCAAGTCGATGATTAAATGGAATGTTTCCAGTGTTTGTCACCAATATTTGAATTAACTTTTCTTCGCCTGTATTAAATGTATTAGACGATAATCCCTGCCAAGATACTTGTTCTAGGCTTGCTATGTATAGGGAAACTGTTTCTGAAAATTGTGCACCGTTGCCAGTTAATTCGAGAGTGAATGACGGTTGGGAATAAGGTTCAGCAGAAGAAGAGATCTCTACAAAGCAGGAAAAATTTATCTGCTCGTCTTTTAACAATGAAGTAAGACTACTACATTGGACTGAAAGTTCATCATCTCCTTGAATATTAAGAACCGGATTCCATTCTATATCGGCTGAATTTCCTAATACCCAGTCAAATTGTAATGTCTGACCTGCTGGATGGCCTCCTGAGCCAGAATATGTTGAATATGAAGATAAATCTGGATAAGTTAATCTATTGAATTGAAGGGTTGGTTTGGCAAATATTTGAACCATTAAGTCTTCTGTTGTAGTGAATCTATCTGAACCATTATCCATGTTGATTGTAATCTGGCCGCTTTTTGAACTTGGCCCTGCATAAAGATTCAAAATATAAACCTTTGATTCGCCAATATCCAAATTGAAAGGTGAGACTCCTTGGGTGTTTTGAATTCCTTGCGGAAATGTGAATGATGGATATAATCTAACATCTACATTACCTTGATTTTCAATTGAATAAATCATAACAAAATTAGAGCCTGGTATAATACTATTAAGCTCTGAATCAAGAGTGAACTCTACTAATTTGACAGATTCGACTTTAATTGGAATCTCAATTAACCAATTTTTAATTGGCGTAGTTCTCGATAAAATATTTACTGTAACTATCTTTTCTATTCCCGAATCTTGTATTATATTTGGCGGTTGTACCGTTATGTTGAGTGTTGAAAATTGATTCACATCTATTGGACCTGTGCTGGTAAATTTACCTTGAGTGCCTCCTTGAGAGAAAAATGCGTCCCAGCCTAGAGGAGATTGGACTTGAAGGTCGTATTCCAAATTAGAATTGCCTAAATTTTGAAGATAGATAGAGAACGTTGTTGCATCTATTGGACTCACTGGAATTTTCTCATAATCATATTCCACCTGAAGGTTGGCAATATCTAAAACCTCCATCTCTAAAGTAAACTGACTGTTAACGCCGTTATCTGTATCAGTCGCTAAGAGTTGAATCTGATAATTACCTTTAGCAGGCGTCTCAGGGTGAATTAATGTGACACTGAGAGTTTTTGATTCTTGACCTTGCAGTGAAAAACTAGTTTCTGATAGCCCCACATACCAAGTAACACTTTCTCCAGTTTGAGTGATAGTTATTCCTTGTTTTGAAATACTGGCATTAGTAGGCAATAAACCAGTATTAACCAAATTGAGTTCCCAAGATGTTGAAGTCTGTAGAGGGTCATCCAACGATTTTACTCTCTGTGATGATGTCAATGAAACACCTGGCGATGTGACTTCTACATTTACATCGTGACGATTATTATTTTCCAAGGTTTCTTCTACAGAATCTGTTGGGTCTATGACGAAGGATATCAGTTTATTACCTGCGCTTTGTGGAGTCCATGTCCAGTATAGTTCTTTCACTGTACCTCCGCCAATATCCATATTTTTGGTCTCCACATCTACTCCATCAACCTGTAGAACTACATCGAAGAAATCTGATTTTACATTACCAGTATTTTCAATCTTCGAAGTGAAGTGAACTTCTTCGCCGACGCTTGGAATAGGGATATCTATGCCATATCCAGAAGTTATTACTGCTAAATCAGGAAGTAAGTCGTTGATTCCATGCCCCATTACTGCAAGAGAAAAGGGTTGAGACCGGCTTCCACCATGGTATGTGTCTTTGATTTTAACTGTCCACTGCCCTACTACTGCCGAATCGATTAATACAACTTCGACATTGTTGGTATTATCTGCACTTCCACCGGTAGTTGAATGCCCGTTAGCGAAATCATTTCCAAGGTAAATGTTGCCATTTGGGTCTATAACTTCAAGGTCGAAATTATTGACTAATTGTTTGTTAGAAAATGTTGAAGCATATTCATCAGACCATGTTAAAACTGCTTTGAATGCGTCATTCGCGATATCAATGTCAAAATAATAGGATTTGGAATTTCCAGATGCCGATAACAAGGACCTATCATCAACCCAAATTCCTTGTCCATCTACTGGAGCAAGTGAATTTCTAATGTTGATTCGGCCCCATCCCTCATCGTTATTGGGAATATCTCGAGCTCCCACATCTTCTGCGCCTAGAATCAATAATGCCTTCACTAACGCACCTTGTGGTGAATCTCTTAGTGCAATTTCTTCTAAATACTGTCTAATCATTGCAGAAGCGCCTGCAGCATTTGGGGTAGCCATTGAAGTTCCAGTGTATTCAAGATACCAGGTACTTTCCCAAGAAGAACCACTCGTATCTCCAGCCTCTTGTGCTTTGCATGAGCGAACATATCCACCCGGTGCTAGAACATCGGGTTTGATTCGACCATCATCCAATGGACCACGGGAGGAACCGGACATAATCGTATCTGGTGCACCTGAATATCTGTTTTGGTGCATACCAACAGTTACTGTATTCTTTGCGGTGGCAGGAGGGCTGACCGTATCGCTTCCAGGGCCATCATTTCCCGCAGCGAAAAGTATAGTCAATCCCTCGGCTCCATTGTAATATCTATCATAATAATTTGCTCTATCATCAACATCTTGGCTCTCTGAAGTATATTCGCCAAATAAGTTACTTCCGCCACTACCCCAGGAATTAGTATGTGTTCTTGCTCCTGCATTATAGGCTGAATTCAACAGACTACTAAGTGAAGGTGATTGAAAATTACCAGTGTTATCATTCTCCATTGCTTGGAAGTATAAATCAGCCTCAGGAACAACTCCTGTATAGCCACCCCGACTGCCGTCACCAAGTACAGTACAAGAGACGTGAGTCCCGTGTCCTGACCACTTATCGGCTGTCGAACCGTCATTGATTACATCATAATTGCCTACAATACGATTGCCGAAATCTCCGTGATCATCATCCAATCCAGAATCTGCAACCGCAACAGTTTGGTTGGTGCCATCAAGGTCACTGGTGAAATAAATTTTCATCGTACCAGTTTTCATGTAACTGCCTGCATTATTATTCTCAATGGTAAATTCAGGATTATATCTCAATGAGTTGATTGATGGTTGTTGAACTAAAGTAATCAGTTGGTCTGTTTTGAGTATGCCTTCATATCTTCCTTCATCCCATTTTATTACATCATCAAGAGAAATTTCGACAACATCGGCAACATCTTGTTTTAGTGTATTTTGATTTGAATCGGTAAACGATATTGCTTGTAGGGGGCCTAAATCGCCGCGCCATCCTTGAATTCTCATTCGTTGACCGATTAGAGATTGCTCACCATTTTCAAGTAGCAAAACATCTAAAATTTCTTCTTGAACAAGCATTGCTAAAGGTACTGGGTGGACACTTGAAACCAAGTCTAAGTTTCCAGCCTCGATTAATGCAGAGGCTGTACCTTGAATAATTAATCCGGATGGATAGATAAATTCTCTAATCTCTAATCCTTGGATTTCATTTATTTCTTGGCGAGCATCCAACATGTTAATTTGATTAGAAATCAAAAGTAATGAGAGGTCGTGTCTTGCTTGCATCCACTCTAGTGGAACGGGCCTGTTAAGAGTCAAGCCAATATCGTCATAAATTCCCAAAGTTGTTCCAGCATAAACGCTTCTCTCTTCTAATTCTACGCTTTCATCAAGTGTGCCTTTAGCGTCATTGTAGACTCCCTCTTCAAGGTCAAATCTGACCCATTCTACTTGGCCGTAATCATTTTCTTCATCAAGAAAACTGTCTTCTGGAATTAGTATTGATGAGATGCTCTGCAAAACAAATAATGCCACTAGGAGTATTGCTCCCTTAGTAGCGCGGATGCTTTGCATGTTTTCTTCCCCTACATGCCCCGCTTTATTGCTTCGGGTCATTTGGGTCTTAATTTATATCCTAATCACTATCCTCGAACACTTCCCAAGCCCATTCTCCAACTTCGTGGGTTTGGATGATTCTATTGACTTCGCCATCGTAATTTATCCACTGTATTTCTACAGCAATAACATATGAATCCCAAACCGTATGGCCAAGTATTTGCATTTCAAGGTCATCACCGGCTACCGATGAATGCGAAGAGATTTTGTCTACCTCGATGCTCATTATATCTATCAGTTCACCGTCTAGTGATTGAAATTTAACACTCATGGAAACATCGGTGATTTCTCTACTTCCAGTATTGTGAATTTCAGACATTACAACATGTCCGCCTCGTTGTATGTACAATGTCTCGACTGTAACTGAATCTCTTGGAATGACCCAGTACCAGCCGCTGAATAACGCTCCTACTAATAGAAGAAGAATTACTCCTGCCATAGCAACTCTGTTTGGAGTGACTTCTCTTTTCAAATCTTGAACTAGTCTTGCTGCATCCTTTGAAGCCTCTAATATTGCCAATTCCTCTTGAGACATGGTACTGGTTTTTATCGAATCTTCATGGACAAGCATATCCCCTTCTTCAGAGAAAATAATATCATCTTGACCGATCATTTTTTCACCCCAACATAGCCAAAGTACTGGCAATTATAGACGTCATCGGTTCAACAAGTAAAATATGTCTTGTTTCCACAACACCACCGGTTAATGTCCCTACTACAGATAAATCAGATACCACTCCATTAATTCCTATTGAGGATGCTGTTGGCAAAGGACCTGTCATCTGTGTATCAAGCATCACTGCTCTTCCATCAAATTCCTTGTCTCCAAATATATCGAGATAATATCCAGGTTGGGTTGTTACTTGAGCGCTGGCCACAATTCTGCCATCTGTGATGTCATCAAGAATTATCACTGGATATTCATATGGCCCTCTATGTACATGAATCGTGGCCGATTTCAAATCTTGTCCGATTAATTCTATTCTATTTACCGTCACTCCTGGCCTTACTGGCATGTTGGTCTGTTTCATGTACAAACTTTGAACGCCATCACCTGAAGACGCAACGCTTACTCCCCAATCATCGGTAGTATCCACTTTGAAAGTAGAAGGTAGTCCTTGAGCTATCATCAAAACATCGCCTCGATAATCAACTGCTCTTCCTGCTGCTTCTAAGTATAAATCCATATTTTCGGCATTAGATGTATAATCTAGAGTCATCATTCCTTGGAAAGAAGTGTCTTCTCTTATGTTAAAATTATCATCTGGTACTGCACTTAAACTCATTATCCCTGGGAGATTTCGCATGAAAACAGTCGCTGGCCACCAGAAGCCATCTACAAATCTTAATTGTTGAATCATCAATTTATCGATTGGTGTTTTCGACTCTGTCATGAATCTATCTGGAACTTCTAAATCGATAATGAAAATATCGCCAATGGTCGCTGAAAAGTCCATTGACTGAGGCACTTCGTCAATCAATGTTTCAACTCTGGTTTTCTCAATTCTATCTATGAATATGGCATGAACTGAATCTAATTTCGAGCCTAAATCATAATCCATATTTACTGTAAAACGAGGCACTGTGAGGTTGTCTTGAGTGAAAAATACTGCATTTGCACTAACATCATTCGGCTTGGTGGTATCTAGTCCATCGATAACTAAATCCATATCCCGGCCTTCAATTCCATTCACTTCAATAGTAAATTGTTCGCGTAGTGGCTTCCATTGGGACATATACATATCAATTTCATAAGTTGGGATTTGGTCAATCATACGGAAATCATAGTCTATGTTGATTTGACCAGCAGGCAATTGTGGTAACCAAATTTTATTGTGCCATGAACGCCTAAATTTCAATGTAATTCCAAGATTTTCTAATTGAGTTACGTTCAAATCTTTCATTTCAAAATCATAGATAACGCCATCTTCAAGAGCGATTAACAAACCTTCAAACTGCGTCATATTAACTTCAAGAAAAGCATTGTTAATCGCTTCGCGCTCAGTTTCATCAATCTTGTAATCAATCAATGCTGCATCTACAATTGACTTGGTTGATTGTGTATAAGTTGTCATTCTTGAAAGGTTGAATTCTACTAATGTTGCCTCAAACACATTCATCGAAATACCATGTGCCCAATCTGGACCATCATCAAAATTATTTCCTTTCTTGACATCTACACTTAGGTTGAAAGATTCGCCCGTCAATAAGTCCAATCCTATAGCAAAGTCTTCTTCATCACCATCACTACCAACCAAATCCTTTGTGAAGTCATATATCACATCGTTTACTGTGGAACCAAATTCAACTAAATCTCCCAAGAAAAAGGATAATGCTTCAACCCCTTCACCTTCATCAAAACTCGGCAATTCGAGTCCTGAAGAATCAACACCACTTGGGAAAGCCAAAGTAAGATTTGATGGAAGTGGGTCAAGAGCGATTCTACCATTCATACCAACAAAATCATCATCATAGTTTGATATATCTTCTAATAGAATACGGAATGGAGATGATTGTGTTCTAATCATTTCAATTTGAGAATTTCCTTCAGGACCTGTCGCATTAGGGGTTTGAGGAGAGAACCTCTTCAAACTTAGAACATTAGATATCTGTAAACTCATGCATGCCTCGGAATTGTCTTGGTCGACCCAGAATCTGAAGTGGTCTCCATCCATCGTGACTGGATTTGTAGCATTCGAAAGTTGGATTTGTATCGAATCTAATGCTTGATTAGCAGAGTATCCAAGTGTATCTCCAAGTACCAAACCGAAACTTGAAGGAAGGCCATTTAATTTGATTGCGTTTTGCTGAGTTGGACTCTTACCTCCATAGGTTATCGAAGAAATTGTTGAACTCGCTTCATAAGTCAATTCCTCAGATGTCTGAATTATCTTTAGGTAAGATGGACGATTAGAAAATAGAGCTGACTGAGTTATTGCTGAAGACAAGTCTGCACCTTCATGCTTGACGTGGCCCATCAATAGTGGACCGCCATTATCCCCTTCAACGATAAGCTGTCGAATATTTGTATCGGGGTCATAAGAATGAGTTACATCAGAAATCCCAGCAACTCTCATACTCATAGCAACTGTAACAAGTGGTTCTACAGGCCCTTCTTTGCCATCGACTAAATCTATTAAAGAATCTTGTGAAATTAAAATATGGTCTGTATCAGGAATCCAAGGGTGGTCATTACTGGAAAAAGCGAATGTTATACGACCAATTTCTTCTGACACACGTGGTGTTCCTCCAATGTTTGCTTTAACTTGATTAAAGCAATGCAACTCCAAAACGCCGCCCGAAGAACCCGCTGTACTAATGATAGAGTCTGGTAAAGAATTGACTATTTCTCCAATATCTAACACAACTTCAACCACTGATAATAATGCATTATCAAGAATTTGTGCAATTGAATTTAGATTTGGATTGTCGAAGTTTACTCTATCTATACCTGTTGGTGATACGAGGAAACTCCCTTCTACCACTATTACTTTAGGAACTTGTTCGAGTTCTATTTGCAAAGATGAAGCGTCATTATTATATCCTCCACGTTTGAATGTTGATTTATAGTCAAGTCGGTCTATTTTCTCTGTCCCTGCTATTATAATCAACGTATTAGGGGGGTCGACTGGATTGACTGGAAGGGTCGGGTCGTCGATATTTCCAGTATTATCTCCTGTGAAATTTTTAATTCCAATAATCCATGAAAGTCGTGAAGGTACCTCTCCTGGTAAATTTGCAGAACCTGGGGCTTCACCTAACATAGTAAAAATAGAATTTATTTCTTCAGGAGGCATGCTTCCGGAAGGTAGCCCGTGTATCCAAACTCTAGCATCGGTTGTATTGCCAAAATTAGAATCACCTTCAGTTACATTGGAACGGTCTTCGAAATAATGTAAGTATACATTAGAACCTAAATCCGAGAATATTTCTACAGTATCGAAAGTATTCTCGCCAATATTATCATTTCTTATGGTAATATCAACTTCAGATGGAAGAGTTGTTTCTCCATCCTCAGGATGAAATCCAGCATCCAAATAACTCATCTCCAATACTGGAGCAGCAGAACTGCCTCCATCGCCATCAAAACGAATGAAGCCAACTCCTACTCCAAAACCACATTTATGCTCATAACTATCAGCGATATTATCGGCGAATGGATCAAAATATCCCGGGTCTTCACAATCGGTTTGCAATGTAGAACCAGGTTCATTGGGATTAGAAATTTGGACGGTGAATGGTGCTGAGATAGAAGTTAATGCCAAATCACTAGAATTTAGCGAGTTGATAAAAGTAGAAATTAGTAAATTTAAAATGTTATCTGCAGAAACATCGAATTCAATTTTATCTATACCAATTCCTAAAGTAAATCTATACGGAGGTTGAGTAAATCTAGTATCAATAACTATTCCATAGGATTCTGAATCATCTAGAGTAATGTCAAAAGCAAGTCCTTTCATCAAACTTACTTCTAAGTGTTCTAAAGAATCCCAAATTGGATCGGTTAGGTCTACTGCTTCAACCTTCCACTGGAACGTCGGTTTAATCCAAAGTTTGTCAATAACAGGAAAAAGACCAGTAATTGGGTCAGGACTAGTTTCAACACCAAATCCTCCACCTTCATTGATTATATCTTCAATAGTTAAAGCAACTATTAGGTCATCAGAACCGTCGCCATCGATATCGATATAATTGTCAAATAAAGCGAGTTGACCGCCCACAAATAAATCTCCAGTGAAGGTTCCACTCTCCCATGCTTCATATGAGGGTCCATTATTTCTTGAAGAAAAATTGACATATACAGCATATGTATTAATTCCAATAGCAAGGATATTTCCGTCACCTAGAGCGGCTGTTGAGAATAAAGTATCAAAAAGATTGTCAGGAAAACCATCTGGTTGAGTTGAACTATCCATCAAAAATTCATATGGCCTAGGATGGTCTGGTTCGAATGGACTTGCATCGCGCATCGAAACATTGTCAAGAAATGTATTGGCAACTGTTAGCGGGTCGTCATTTCCAACAGGCCTTGCAGCAGCATCAACAGCACTTAATGCGCTTTCAGCACTACTAACAGCGACTTCAGCCTCACCGTTTTCTGTTCGCATCGATAGAGTTTCCATCAAAGCATCAAGAACTTCAAAGTCATCTCTTGATATTGAGGTGTCGGCTGAAACTGGTTGAGCAACTGAAATAAACATCAGTAATACAAGAAATACTGCACTCTTCCGTGAGTCACCAGTCTGAGGCAGGCCTGCCCTAATCAGACGTGGCTTACACTCATCCATGACTTGAAGGAGATAATACATCTATGTCAAACCATCCCTTTTATGCTTACTAAAAAGGTCAAAAACATAGTTTTGAGGAAATCTCAAGAAAAGTCAAGGCCAAAATCTGAATTGCATGATGGACAGGCTACAACGGCTTGAGGCGCCCCCTTTGGAACTCTGATTCTAAATCCATGTTGACATTCTGGACAATTTATTTTCCTACTGTCATCAACCTCTTTCGTTATCTCTGGTGATTTTGTAGATTCTGGTGTTTTAATTTGTGCTTTTACCGAGTGTGGCAGTTCGATGCCTCCACTATTCACCTTTGCTTCAATTACCGGTTGTGATTGATGGTTTACTCTTGATTCGATTATTGTCTCTGTTTCATCTTCAGCAAACATGGCAAGTGCAGCATTTGCAGCCGCTTGACTACCTTGACTTATTTGGCGAGTCATGGGTTGTGGAGCAAATGTTTGTGGTGCAAAACCTGCATTCGGGTCTGTTTTTTGTGGTGCAAAACCTGCATTCGGGTCTTGAGTTTGTGCCCCATAGATCGATTCGTATTGGGCTTTTTCGGCTTGCTTTACTCTATCGCCGGAAGTAACTACCGGCTCCTCGGATTTTAGGCCTGCAATTACCGCTGCTGGTGCAAAAATTGGTACTTTCATCTTCTGACTTACCATGCTGATATGTTGTTTTGCTTCACTTTCAGAGAGGCCCCTACCTGTGAGTAATTCAATCGCGATATTTTTCTGCCATCTTCTATATCCAATCATCGAAATACCCATAGTTAAGACTCCAACAAATAAAACGACGACAAAAATTCCAAAGACACTTGTTGGCTCTGGTTCAGATTCGACATTGACTGAAAATGGATGCGAATCTTTGTTTCCCGATTGGTCAAAAACAGTTAGAACAACATCTACTCTTCCGGTTTGTTGGAAAGTGATTTCGACATCAGAGCCTACATAGTTAGGGTCATCTTTGGGATCACCATTGCCATCACTATCGAAAGTAGGGTCAAGGTCCCAATAATATTTCAGTTGATAAGACTGGTCGTAAGCATCAATTGCTGAAACACTAAATTTTAGCGGCGAGCCTTTGACGGCTGAATCTGCTAGAAGTTCGAGTTTACTTTGATTTAGTACAGGGATTGAGGAATCGTCAACTGCAATATTTTTAGAGCTAGAATTAGTATTTCCAGACATATCAGCAACGGTCAAAACAAGTGTATGAATCCCTATATTGGCCCATGAAAGAACTATTGATGAATTCTGGTCATATTGTTCACCATTCAATGTCCAGATGCATGTATCAACCGAATCATCATCAGTACTATCTCCACAACTAAATGCTATATCCTGATTCATGCCTGTTTTCCAACCATCGCTAATGACTTGCCCCGAACTTGAAATAACTGCAACTGGACTTACGACATCTTGTACTGTAATTGTCGATGTAGTCGTAATTATTTGTTGGTCGCGTGAAGTGGCGGTTAAAGTGACTGTTTTTTGCCCAGGAGTGTCCCATAGCCCTACTACTTGCCAACCTGCACCATCTGCATCATTATCTAAAATAGAATCACCATCACTATCAACTTGAGAATCAAAATCCCAACTCATGGTTTCTATTTGGTCCAATAAATTAGGAGTGTTTAACGAACTCAAGTTCAATCCAACATCAATCGAAGTAACTCCAGAATTTTCAGCAGAAATAGTCGGTGATATTGGGGGTGCTAATTGAACTCTAACGGTCAATCTAATATCTTCAGACCCGTCTCCTCCCCCAACAGGATTATCAGTATTATCAACAATCAAAACTAATTCTTGATTTTCAAGTTCAGCGGGAACTACCCAAGTTGTGGAGTCGGATGTGGTTATGTCCTGCATTTCTGTAGTAGTAATATAGAGTTGTCCAACTCCGCCTGAGACATATAAGTCATGCATCTGTTTAGTCTGTAGATAGACGTCTCCCGCCCCTTCAAGTGCCCATGCAGTGAGTACGATTGTTGTACCTGTATCTAATTTCAAATCATCTCCAGATAGCAGTGTTTCAAATGAATTAGATGAAACGGATATTACATCATGGTAAGGAGTCCAATAAGAATCTTGTAACTTAGTAAAATCTAAAGAAATTTGACTAGTTATTCCCCCTTGGTCACCAAATCCTTGGTCACCATCATGGGCAAGGTTATCCAGTACCAAATACCATGTTTTTGGATTAATTGAAGATGGTACTTTCCAATGAAAATTATATCCTCCTATAGCATCCTCTGTGGATGATTTATTATCAAATAGTGAACGATATGATTGACCTAAATCATAGGATTGAATACTATTCTGGTCAAAAAATAGCATGTCGATAGCATCAGTGATTACATTGACCTCGACGTCATATACATCGCCTGGTTGCAGGGTTCCTAAATTTATTTTCCAACAAAGTCCTGAATCGATTGAAATTGAATTAGAAATGTCCCCTACATCTCTCTCAAGACATCCTGGTGGCGCACGTCCTTCTGTTTGTGCTAAAGCACATGGTGCAAGTATCATGCACAGAAGTACTGTAACCATGAACTGACAACGCATATCACGCTGTTTGGCCGTCCACACTTCAAGTATGCGCATGTTTGAATCAGTTTGACCAACCTTGCTCAGCCCAATAATGATGAGTGACTTTACCTGAATTTGAAACCTGTATTCGGTCTCCATCACTAGCAGCGCTAAGAGATATGGATGAATCTGCTAACTGCTCTTGGGCTTGCGATAATAACTCTTCAGTACCCTTTATCCTTGCTCCAAAATGAGTCAAAACTAGATGTTTTGCTCCACTAGATATTGCGGTTCTAGCAGCTCCACTTGCGGTACTATGGAGATAATTTATTGCCTGTTCACTCCAATCTTCAAGGAAAGTAGATTCATGGACCAATACATTACAATGTTCTAGGCTTGTAATTCCTTTCGCCATTTCAGAAGTATCGCCGGAAAGAACGACATTAATTATTCCTGAATCCGGGGCTCTAAATTCATCAGCAGACAAGATTTTTCCATCATCTAAAGTTTGGTCTTCGCCTCTAGCAAGGCCTGCTCTTTGGGCTTCTGTAAGTTTTAATTCTGCAGCCCTTAGACGATCGAATTTACCTTTCTTAGCCTTAGAAGAAAAATGCCATCCGCATGAAGGAATTGTGTGTGTTGTCGGTAATGCTTGAATTTTATTAGCAGACCAGCCTTGGGGTTGAGGCATTTTCTCTAATTGTATAACAGAATTACTGTCGGGCAATAATTCTACCCAACGGTCATTTTCTACATCCCCTAAAACCCACCTAACGGGGAAGCCTAGCTGATTTGTTGTACCACCTAATTGATGCCAAGAACGCCATTGAATAATTAGGTCTGAATTAGAAATATCTCCGGGTAAATCTGAATTTGACAAAAGTGAATCCAAGACTTCTCTTGAAGTCGGGCCGATGATTAGAAGAGGCTTATCGCGCTTATCTAAAGAAAGGGTATGAAGCCATGGAAGAACCCCCCATGTATGGTCTAAGTGTCCGTGTGTTAAGCATAATACATCGACTCTACCAACCTTGATTTGACTATCAGCGAATTGTTTCATACGTTTTCGTTGAACTGCAAAACGAGATTGGAAACCTTCCCCAGCATCGACTACTGCGACTCCTTCATCACAGACTACTATGCTTCCACTAACTTGCCTTGAACCAGTTGGGCGAGCCGAAGAAGTCCCAAGAATATGAATATCAAATCCCATTATTTCACCTCAGGAATTCATAGGTATTGGCGTAGGGGGAAACCACCTAAGCATAACAATATCATTGACTCCTCGAACCCAGCGCCAAGGTACTGCAACATTGATCCCACCTTCGACTAATTCATGGTCGGTTTCCCTAACAAAAAGATGTGTACAACGGATACCTGATGTATCAATGACTGCATCATAAACAACTCCAAGACGGCGCCCTGAAGGCAAATATACATCAAGGCCTGAGATGCGTGAAATCATATCCTCGCCTTGCATCATGGCTATCCCTCAATTAATGCGTAAGGCCGACACAACATAAAGAAAACCTCTCTGATGAATGATTTACATACTTTCTGCACTTCTAATCCGGTTTTGTCGGGAAAAGTGACAAAGGTAATGTCTATGACGCGGCGGTATGTCTAACAACTTCTGGGAAGATGAACTTGAAAAGAAGTCTGAAGAAGACATTGAAAAAGAACTTGAGAAAATAGATAATAATGCTCGCGAAATACGAGATGAGCCTGGAAATACCGTTGAACCAAATCAAATAACTATTGGTGGCCTTGGAGGAATTTGGGTTTTCACAATAATTTGGTGTGCTGCATCGTTATTTACCACTATAATAATGGTTTCAGACATAGCCGCAGACTTAGGGACTGGTGATTGGGAGCCAGTAGACGGCATTGTAACAAATAGTTATGTATCATCGTCATCAGACAGCGAGGGTGGAACAACATATTGTTTACACGTCTCCTATGAATATGTTGTCGATGGAATATCTTACGACGGAAATAGAGTAAGTTATAGTTCAGAAAATTCATGTAATTCATGGTCTCAAAATGCTGATGATGATTATCCAGAAGGTGAGGAGATTACAGTATATTACGACCCAAGTAATCCTAGTGAATCCGTACTTGAACCTGGACTTTCGGGCGTCGATTGTTTTACGTGCTGCTTTTTCATATTCCCATTAGTTGGATTATTCCTGTTATATGCCTCAATTAAATCAACGATTGGTCGTTTTTCAAACGTTCGCTAAATGAGAACGAATCTTTCAATATCTTCCAACATTTGATATGATTAAGTTGATTTCTAACGCATTAGATCGACAAAATATTAATCTATCAGATGATGTCTGCTGAGAGACATTTTTTTCCAACTACAGTCAGGTGCTCTACCAACTGAGCTAAGCGAGGCAATCCTTACCAAATGCCTTTACTCTTTTTTTATCAGGTCAGAAAGCATTATTGGCTATTTAGTAATAATTACTAGCATGTCAACCACTCGTTTGGAGAAACTTGGCATTAGCGCGGTTGCATTATTAATTCTAGTTTCAACTATATCTATCCTCTTCACTGAAGAATTGATTGATGGTATCAATGTCATTTCTGGTGATGTTAATGATTTACCAGAATGTTCTGATAATCCACCTTTTGACAGTAATATGTTTGAGGCTGAAGACATCGAAAGCATCATACCTCTAGGGAACTATAATCCGCCAGGGCACACATTTCCAACAGAGCACATGTATGTGATTTTCAATCAATCAAGCTCGATGAAGGTCTATGCACCTGGGGATGTGAAGGTAACTTATCTTGGAGTCAAAAAATATTCTGAGGCTGGAAAGGGAAATTACAATGATTATGATATCACCATGCACACTTGCACGGATGTTAATATGCACTTAATGCACATGCAATTAGACCCTGAATTAATTGATAAAGCAGGTAAGGAATCACGATGTAGGAGTTATGAAACCCATAATTCAGAAATCGAGATGTGTGAATATGAATCTAGTTTTTGGATAGATGGTGGCACTTTGCTTGGAACTGCGGGAAATCCGCAAAATGAACACTATAATTTCGATATGGGAGTGAAGGATTACAGAGTTACAAATGATTTCATCGATAAAGAAGTACAAGGATACTTCTTAAATTCAGTTTGTCCTTTCCAATATTTCACCGATGACATACGTCAAGAAATGGAATCTTTAGCAGGGGGATGGGGTGATACGGGAAATGTGATCGACCCATGTGGAGAGATCCTCTTTGATATCAAAGGAACTGCACAGGGTAATTGGGTGAAAAAATACACACCTCGTAATTCAGAAACCCAATACGATGAGCATGGATTAGGTTTGTATTATGACAATATTGAGCAAGATAAACTGGTGATTGCCTCTAGTAGTGATGGTGGATATTCCTACAAATACGGGCCGAGTGAAACAGGATTGCAAAATAGGAGTTTCTCATCGGTTGTTGCTGATGGAAACATCTATTGTTATGAAACTGGTTTTTATCCAAATGACATTATTCTAATAGAGTTAATCGATGATGAAAATCTGAAGATTGAACGTGTAGCAAGCGCTAACTTCTCCTGTTCATCATCTGAAAATCTTGTGTTTTCCAATAATGCTGAGATTTTTGTTCGTTATGTAACTTCTCCCCCAGACTGGTATTATGATATGGACGGCGAGAGATTTATTGGTAAAATATTACCAATATTCCTTTTTTGTGGTGCTGCAATAATTAGTTTGATTTTAATCTTTAACCGGAAAGGTTGGTTTTCAATTTTTAAAAGACAAAATGACCCACCTAAAACGATTATAGCTCTTCCAGATCAATGAATGGAACAATCATACATCTTCTTGAAAACAGGAGGGGAGCCCTACTTTTAGCGACCTTTGGATGCTTGGAACTCGGTTCAGCGTGCAACAATTAATTGCAGATGATATGATATTGGCACTCACTCCCGGACTTGGAGAGAAGTCCGCTAGTATTTGTTGGTCCCCGCTCCCGGACTTGAACCGGGGACACCCTGATGTCTGCTGAGAGACGTTTTTTTCCAACTACAGTCAGGTGCTCTACCAACTGAGCTAAGCGAGGTAATCTGTCGCAAAAGCCTCCACTACTTAACCCTCATCAATGATTAACCATTTGGTAATCACAATTAAAGTCCAATAATTGCTCTTTTTGACTAGTTCAAACCTTACCTTAACAAGGGTAGAGGTTAATGGCCTACATAGAGGTGTTCGAAATGGTAATTTTACTCAAGAAATCGACCGATTTGGTGCTTCAACAATGGGCGCGGTTAAGTAGGTTAAGTGAAGCCTTAGCAAACGGGATGTGGAATGATGGGGAATAGTGGTGCTTCCAATGCAAATGATGGTGCTCTTGCTGACATGATTAGTGGACTTCGCGAAGAAAGTATCAACCGAGGTGCAACCGCACTTCTCGATGAAGATGTAAATTCCTTCGGCGTTCCAAACCCGCGTATTCTAATCGTTGGTTGTGGCGGTTCGGGAAATAATACTCTCAATAGAATTACTCACCTTGGAGTTGAAGGGGCAGTCACTGTCGCTATCAATACCGATAAGCAACATCTTGACCATACTCGCGCTTTACAGAAGTTGCTTGTTGGAAGGCACATTACTCGAGGACTTGGTGCTGGAGGCGACCCTTCAACTGGACGAAGATGCGCTGAGGCTGGAAGAGAGATGATCAAGCGCATCGTTACTGGTGCTGATTTAGTATTCATTGCCAGTGGACTTGGCGGTGGCTCAGGAACTGGAATTTGTCCTATTGTGGCTGAAGAAGCAAAAGCCGCAGGCGCACTTGTAGTTGGAATTGTTACGACTCCGTTCCATGTTGAAAGACGTCAAAGAATGGCAAGAGCGCTTGAAGGACTTGAGTCTCTTCGTAGAGTTGCAGATGCTGTGCTGGTTTTAGATAACAACAGACTTCTACACTATGTGCCAAACTTGCCTCTTGATGAGGCATTCTCAATCATGGACCAATTGGTTGCTGAAATTGTTAAGGGAATTGTAGAAACCATTACCTTACCTTCACTAATCAACCTGGACTTTGCTGATGTAAGAGCGATTATGGCAAATGGTGGAGTCACTATGATGCTATATGGTGAATCTGACCGAGGACCAGAGGAAGTTGTTCATGAAGCACTAAATCATCCACTACTCGATGTCGATATCTCTGGTGCTACTGGGGTTTTAATTCACGTTACTGGTGGCCAATATATGACTCTTGAAGCCGCGTCTCAAGTTGTAGATTTACTAACTGCAAGAGTTAGTGAAGATGCAAATGTAATTTGGGGTGCAAGACAAGATGCTGGGTTTGGTGATACAATCAAGGTAATGGCGATAATTACTGGTGTTGGTGGAACTGATTTGCGCACTGGCAGACTAACTCCAGACATTCTTGGCGACGCTCTAAGAATTACTCGTGGTAAGAACGATGAAAGTGGCCGCATGGGTTTCCAGCGCTTTGATTAATCGTAAAATTGACATCGATTTGTATTGCTCGGCTTTTAGTAAGCGTAAAATGTGAGATGTGTTAACCGTTAACCATGCGAGGCAAAGCCGTTTTTGCAGTTCTAGTAACTTTATTCTTGATGACTCCCGTTCAGGCTGGAGATGTTTCTGCTCAACAACAGAGCCAACAAGAAGACCCAAGACAGCCAAGTGCAAACAATACTACAATGTATATTTGGGCTGATGGAATGAACCAATTCTGGAGTCATTTCAATAATAATGATACTGATTCAACGCCT
>Ga0208639_1000681_pt1 | contig 25266 bp, 12 predicted proteins | sample ETNtaG_33_FD_185772 | JGI IMG/M metagenome (GOLD analysis project Ga0208639, IMG submission 185772) | Marine microbial and viral communities from oxygen minimum zone, Eastern Pacific Ocean - ETNP201310SV76 (SPAdes) (version 2) | ecosystem: Environmental > Aquatic > Marine > Oceanic ...
GGACAATGACCATGCCGTGAGCACGGGCCACTATGGCATTGGTGAGATCGGTCTGATCAATAGACCTCAAAAGAATCTGAGGGACCTTCCTGAGGGAAACTATAGTTGGCGTGTCCGTGCTGTAGACCACAGCCACTCCACATCCAATTGGTCAAGTACAGAATATTTTTACATTGATGTGACCGCTCCTACGATCGATACGATCAGAGCCAACTATGTATCATCTGACCAGGTTATTCTTTCAGTAAAATTCAAAGAGGATTTCTATCTTGATCTAAATACAGAACCAACCATCCTTGTGACCCACCCCTATTATCCAGACCTAGGTAAAGAAGGAACGGATGATGATTCTTTGATCGTTGAGAAACAAAGTTTCAATGGAGATGAATGGACAGGAGTATTGATCATTCCAGATTCCATTGATTATAGTGGAAAGGCAATACAAATACATGTGCAAGGTGCCCAAGATGACCGACAGAATAAGATGGAGCCTGCATCCATATTCAAGACACCTGAGAGCATCATCTCACAATATGGTGGAACTGCGATCAGTGAGGACGGACATGTGAGCATTCTTCTACCTCAGAACGCAGTGTCAGGAGACATCTCAGTATCGATCACTAGCCAAAATGTACCTCCAGATTCAAGTTCATACATCTACGAGGTTGATCGTGGGATAACATATTTAATCTCTGATCTATATGACATCAAGCCATTTGAACAGTCTCTCGATAAACCAGGCATACTCAGGATAGGCTTTCCAGATAGTACCTGCTTGATCACAGAATCACTTAATCAATATTTCAACTTGAATTGTGAAAATGAGATCGCATGCGCTGATCTGAATGGGGAATGGATCGCTATGCCCGATTCTGGAATGACCCCATTCATAGGCATGGTCGATACCTCGATCACTGGTCTGTTACCTGTTCTCAAGATGGGCGGTTCACAAATATCAGTGAGTGGGAACTCATACATGCAGGTCCAGATAGATACATTTGGTACTTACGGTGCATTTGTAACGATGGATACGACTCTCATGGCTGATTCCATTGACGTGGAGACAATTGTTTGTCAACCACGAATATTCTCACCTGGTGGCTCAGGCTCAGTCTTTGAATTCACAGAGACAAACATAATATACTCACTTGACCGATCAGAGGAAGTAACCGCAAGGATCTTCAATCTATCGGGACGCTTGAAAAAAATTATAAGGCCTGGTTTTTCATCTCAACCAGGTCATCAGGTAATGAACTGGGATGGAACGGATTCAAATGGTGATATCGTTCCAAGTGGACTGTACATCGTGACCTTGGAAAAGGAAGATGGTATCCTAAGGACTACGGTAGGGGTCTTGAACCGATGAGATATTTGACTCCCTTTCTTTTCATTGTCTCACTTGCCACGGCCCAATATGACCAGTTGTTCATAGGGACCCGTCCACTTAGCATGGGGGGGGCATTCATCGCTGTTGCAGATGATGCAAATGCCATCACATGGAATCCTGCTGGGCTTCCAGGGCTTCGTAGGACCGAGTTCACATCCACATATGCTAACCTATACAATATGGGAATCACTCAATCCTATGTGGGTTTCGTAAAACCCTTTTCAGATCGTGTGGCTCTTGGGTTTGACTGGTCTAACATTGGCTATGATGATGATGAACTGTCTTATGGAGAGAACAAACTGAATTTTGCGGTTGGGGTACAGCCAAACAAACTATTCTCGTTCGGCCTTACGCTCAAATATCTCATGAGGGACATGCTCTTGGATGAGGCATCATATGGAAAGAGCTCTGGGATCGGCTATGATGCAGGATTTCTGATACAGCCATTGAAAAATCTAAAATTAGGGCTAGGTCTTTATGATCTAGGAGGGACATCCGTATCCTACAAGGACAAGACCACTGAGACCATATTGGGACAGGCATTCAAGTTAGGGATCAGCTACATGCCTTTCAATGGACTAACAATCGCAGGTGACCTTGGCGACCGATTTCACCTTGGTGCTGAATACATCTTGGCAAGTCGGGTCAGCTTCAGGGCTGGAGTCCAGCAAGACATGAGCGGTGAAGAAAAGTTGATGGTGCCATCAGCAGGTATATCAATAAAATTTAAAACGATCGTCATGGAGTATGGATACGAGTCTCACCCATACCTGGAACCAACACATCGTATCACGTTAGCACTACAACTAAGTCCAGCGGTTGTGAGCATAACAAAAACAGCAGTGGCCCATAATCCCATATTCCGCTCACTACATCGTTACTATGAGTCAGAGCCATTTGTGAAAGTAGGATTGAAGAATATCTCTGACGCGGATCTCCCAGTTGATGTCTCGCTGTTCGTTCCCACCATGATGGACAATCCTCACTCTGAATCTGTCACTCTCCCTCCAAAATCAGATGAAGAATATGATATTGGTGTCTCCTTCAGCAGCGATGTACTAACATCAAAAAAGGCAACCTTTGACAACTTGGTCCAGCCAGAGGTGAAGGTAACCTACAAACAAGGAGGGGAAGAAAAATTAGCTCAGAAGAAGATGGAATCATCCTACGTCTTGGGCAAGGGAAAACTCACCTGGAGCAATCCTGATATGATCGCATGCTATGTCACTCCCGCCGATGCTGTTGTAGACAAATTCTCCAGGAATTTCATTCAGTACTTTACCCCGGTCCTTAATGACTATTTTGGAAGGAGTAATCTAGGACGTGGGATCATCCTCTATGATGCACTGGGAACACATGGACTTGTATACAACATCGATCTAGAGACTCCATTCTTGGATATTGCCGATGACAAATCTGCCTTCGATACAGTGAAATATCCGGGTGACATGTTAAGAGATAAGATCGGTGACTGTGATGACCTCACCGCCCTATATGGTTCACTCTTGGCCAATCTTGGTATAGAGACAATGTTCTTGGACGTCTTCAAACCAGGCGCGGGACATATCTTTCTAATGTTCGACAGTGGTATAAAACCTGATGATGTCACCAAATATTTTTTGGATGAGAATGAGGTCGTGGTCTTGAATGATAAGGTCTGGATACCCATCGAGGCGACGCTCGTAGGCAAGCCCTTCTTCTCAGCATGGAAACAGGGATCACTGAAATATAATGAGATGAAAGCAGAGAATTATGTGAATGAGATATCCGTGAAAGAGGCCTCTGCAAAATACCTCGCTGGTTCACACATCACCCCCGACATGCCCATGCCGACCATTGACGGGATCAATGACCTTTTGAAAGAAGACATCAAACAATATGGTATGTGGCTTGAGCAGATCGTCTATAATTCTGTTGGTAGTAAATTGATCGCTGCTGAGGATTATTATGATGCAGGTGTAAAATATATGGAGTTCAAGAGGTATAAGGAAGCTATCGAGATGCTCGAGACAGCCATCAATATGAATCCTATCTTTCCTGACGCGATCAATACCCTGGGTGTCTGCTATACCAAAACGGAAGAGTATACCAAGGCCATTGAGTTTTATGAAGAGGCGATCCAACAGGCTGGTGAGCATGCTGGTTTCATGTTGAACATCGCGATCTCACAATTCATGCTTGGGAACAAGGGACTGGCAAAACAAAAATATGATGAGGTTGTCATGATCGACCCTATGTTCGCGGGAAAATTGGACAAGGTGTTTGGCGCGGCGAAGGCTAGTATCGCTGGTCCGACTGATGGACCTACACTCAAGATCTCAGATGACCTAGAGGCAGAGCTTGCTGAAGGATCAACAAAAGGCCTTGTTGAATTAAAGGAAGCACCCCAAGACCTAGAGCCAGAGGACATCAAGAAGGTTGACTTCAGAAAACAAAGAGCCAGGAGTGATAATACCGTGGGAATCACCTTTGCCCGACTTGGGAACTATTCCATGGCAATCGATTACTTCAAGAAGGCAATAAACAACGATCAAAAGGAAATGGACTATAAGGTCAATCTGGCTGTCGCTCTATATAGAATGTACAAATATGATGAGGCCATGGAATATTATGAGCAAGTGAAAAAGGCAAAGCCCGAGCTTGTCACTCAACTTGACTTCATCGAGAGTATGGGCGATAGCACACCAAAATTTGATAAATTCGATTAATTTTGCTTAAATTTGGCATATGATGAAAAAGAAATTAATTCTCATACCTTTCCTTATGGCCTTTGTCTGGTCACAGGATGACGATGAGCTTGACCTGGATGCAATGTGGGATAATACTGTCTGGAATGACATTGAGAGCGTTGCAGACGCTGGATACGAGGTCGAAAAAGTAACGGCAGTGGCTGGTGTACGTGGTGCTGAGGCTGAGGATGAGGCCCTGCATCACCTCTATTATAGGCAGTCTATGAAAGGTCCTAGTAAGGTTGAGTTGAACAAGGCTCTTGGGAAACTGCTAAATACCTTGACCACGTTAAAGGAAAAAACTCCAGACCACGAAAAGATACCTGAGGTCACACACTACGTGATCCAGATCTATAAAAAACTTGAGGATAACTCAAAGGCCAGGGAATATGAGAAGGAGTTACTTGCCATTGCTCCAGAGTCAAAATGGGCAAAGTTTTATAAATAAAATAGAATTAGAATATAATAGATAAATAAAAAAGCCCCTTAATAAGGGGCTTTTTTATTTATAAACTTTTTTATTTCCCTCAGGATCCATAAGGATCCAGCCACCTCCTGGAACCTCATTCCTGACTATGCCCTCTCCTCTGAGTGAACCATCAGGGAACCAGAATTTGGCCCTACCTCTTGGCACACCATTGACATAGTTCATTTTCATTTCCTTCTTGCCATTTGGATACCACTGGATCCAAGGACCATTCTCTTTACCATTTTTGTATTTGATCTTTAGGGCCTTCTTACCATTTGAATGCCACTCTCTATACCACCCATCTGGGTCACCATTGATGAACTTCGCTTTTAGGGCCTTCTTACCATTTGGATACCACTCAATGTATCTACCCTCTTCCTTGCCCTTTATATAAAAACCCCAGATCGACCTTTTACCACTCTCATACCACTCTCTGTATTTACCAATGTATTTATCTTGGTCGAATGCTGCTATCAATTCCCGATGCCTAGAGGCACCATCATCATACCACTGTTCAAATGCGCCATGCTTTTTACCTTTATCAAAATGACCGATCATGATTGGATCACCTATCTGATTCAAGGTCTGCCAGAGCCCATGCTTTATCCCATCTTTGAACTCCCCTGCCATCAGGCCTATGTCCAGCTGTTTGACCACAGGTCCGGTGTAGGGGACCTCATCAAAATAATACACACCTGCCAATGAGTCAAGATAACCCCATTCCACAGCCCTAGTACTATCATCCTGCCCATTCAACAATGGCAGAAGCAAGGTAATAATAAAAATTGGTCTTATATGTTTCAATGTAATAGTCTATTATGTGATCAGATGACCGCGGAAGTTAAAAAAAATAGATTAGTTTACTATAAGTAAAAAAAGGGGCCTCTCAGCCCCTTTTTTATACTAATGCTATTTCAATAAGATCATCTTCTTTAGATCTCTACGATCTATGGTCTGCATGATATAGATATACACACCTGCTGCGACGTGGGAACCTTTATTGTTTGTGCCATCCCATTTAAGATAGTGGTAACCCGCAGGTAGTTGATCTTTGACGAGTGTGCGTATCTCTCTTCCCATCATGTCATAGACCATAATGGAGACATTTCCCTCCTCTGGAAGGTCATACCTCAGGGTTGTTGTAGGATTGAACGGGTTTGGATAGTTCTGGTGAAGCACATAATCTTCTGGAAGACCAAGTACATCCTCGAGATCCAGTAGCGATACATTGGCCACTTCAGACGGCAGTCCCTCATTCTCATGGAGATCAACCGCCGTGACAACATAGTAGTACTCACCTATCTCCGTCACATCATCAGAGAAGACCGGATCCTCCGACTCACCGATCAATGAACTTATATCAATGCTAATGTCTGGGTTATTGCCTCTGTATATGTTATAGTGAGACAGGTCATTTGCATCAGACATCTCCCAACTAAGACTTACAATGCCATTTGATACAAAGGCACCCAGACCGACAAGCATGCCTGGTGATAGATTATCTAAGGAATATCCAGACGATGGATCACTCTCAAAATTACCCTCATCCATATTCGCTATGACCCTATAGGTTGTCAAGGCATCATCCTCGCTGGTCGAGTCAGAGAGCGTGGTCGCCTCAACGACATAGGTATTACTGCCATAGGCTCCAACTGAGTTGAGTCCGACCCATTGGCCACCATCCAAACGTTCGACCGTGTACATCTCTGTTCGACCAAGTCCGTCTGTATCAAATGTGGACCTCTCAAATGTGATATAAACTCTGCCACCTTGATCATCAGGCACATCCTGAATGTCGAGAATACTTGCCGATGCCTGAACATTTCCAGTGCATCCAAACCCCATTGCTCCCATTGGCTCTCCCCAACTTGTAACAGCGGGTGACATCTCATCAATTGAAAAATCACCATCTATTGGATTGCAAAAGAATGGCTGTGCATCAATGGTATTCTGGAGGTCGATGAAAGATAGAGAATCAGCGAAACCACCACTCTCTCCGCCCTGTATGTCACTCTCATTGACAAATAATGTACTACCCGCTCCATCCCAATGAACAGCGGCCAATGAATTCGCACCAGGATTTGACCAGACAATAGAGGCATTCACATCCGCATATGACCCACCACCAATGGTCAAGGCGCTTCCATAGGCTGCCTCATTTCCTACAAATGTACAATGGTTAAAACTAGCGTAGGACTCACCCCATACTGAAAAACCACCTGAATTGAAGTTTCCATCTGATATATTGGCGTGATTACCAGCAATAAGCGAGAGATCAACATAGACATTACTTCCAGAGGAAAAACCACCTGCTGCTGCATATGTCTGAGCTGTATTTCCAAGGAAAGCACTCTGGTATACACTTGCGAAAACATTGCCATGGGCTCTCAGACCTGAATAATGATATCCCGAATTTTGAATAAATTCAGTCTTGTCCAAGAAAGCATCCATAGACGCACCATCAACTGCTCCCAGATGCACTCCTGCTACTCCATTATTAGACATATTCTCCGCAAATAGCGTATTGGATATGGAGACCATTCTATTTTGTGTTGAATCAAGATTGACGACATGTAAACCGCCACCATTGTTATTTGCATCATTGCCTATGAACTTGCAACTATCGATCATAACAGTAGAATTAATACCTAGTAATGCTCCTCCATTTGATTGGGCCATATTATTTATGAATAGATTGTCCCCCATCATAATGGTACCGTCAATGATACGAATGGCTCCTCCTCCAGAATCCGCACTACCATTTGTAAAGGTAAAACCACCAACAAGCCAATTGCCTTGCATGATGTTCAGGATGGTACCCTGCCCATTACCATCTATGATGGTAGAGTCTGATCCAGAGATCCCAAAAAGCATCCCCGACATACCAAAGGTAGTGATATTCTCATTATAGACACCTGGCCCCACAATGATGAGGTCATTATCGGTCATCACATTCATAGCGTGTCCTATCGTCGCAAAGGGGTTTTCAAAGGAGCCATCTCCAGTGGAGTCATTTCCTACTGCACTCCATACAAAATGAAGAGAATCTTCATCATCTCCATCATCATTGAACTCAAGCTCAACTATGAACGACTTAAAAGAATCGTTAGGCAGATCATTCCAGCGTCCATTATAGGTCACAAGTTCACCATAGTGTTCATCCCCTCCTGAATTGTTTGGCTCACCATCATTCCAGTTGGCATAGGATACCTCCTCACCATTGACCCATTGCCAATTGCCCTCTTCTTGCTCATCCGTTAGACCGATCCAGACTCCGCTTCTATTTAGAGTGTCGATTGAGTATCGAATGAAATCGTTTTCTTGTTGAGATGTTATGGTTGCCAAGTATGCCTCAACGCCTTCGCCAGTTTGGAGAGTATCTGTGAAATTGAGTGCATCATGCCAGGAGACAGAGTCAAGGGACCCATAGTAATGATGCCCTTGAAATTCACCTAAGTATTCAAATCCCTCAGTATCATTATCACCATCATCTCCACCCTCCCAGTCAAGGTCATATGCGAAATCCCAAAAATTAACGAAATCCATCCAATAGACATTTCCGTTGTATGCCACGGTCATGTTACCGCCTTCCCAGTCACCACTGGCATTCCCATTCTCGCAGGAGACCGCATAGATCTCACCCATATCATGCTGATCATTAGAATTCTCATCAATGAATTGAAAATAATAATCATTGAACTCATAGCTCGCTGCCCATGCCTCAAATTCACCTTGATTGCGAATCGTCACATATTCGTCTGGCGTCATCTCAGAAAGATCTCCCTCACACCCTTCACATCCAGCACCCATGGATGAGAACACATCCCCATGTGCCTCATACATACTATCGATGGATGTAAAATGAAATTCTACACCTACGACCGTTGTATCATCATCGTTTCCACCCTCTCCAAATTCAAACATAAGGTTGTAATAGGAGTCAGTCGTATCAATGTATATCGATTGCTCATGGAACTCACCATCATAGTTAACAATGACATCATACTCTTGGTATGGATCAAGAGCAGTACCAATGTCACCCCAGACATTTGCCATTCCATAATAAATGGCATTACCCGTACTATCCTCGATCATAACACTGGTGATCACCGGGCCTAGGGTATCTTCTTCAGTGTATTCACGTACACTCGCAATAAGAAATCCATATTGATCTCTCGGCTGCAGTACTAGTTCAATATCCCCCTCAGCAACGCCTTCTGGAGTGACATGGAAGATGCCTCCATCCCACAGGCATATGTAGGTTCCGTTGTCAGTATTATTATGTGCATATGCGCTCCAGATCCCATCCTCTAATTCTGCTGATGCTGTTCCTGAACTATCGGTTACCACGCTAATTACAGTATCTTGTTCAGTTGAGAAGAAGTAGACCGTTGCATTATCATTAGGATTTCCTAAATGATCAACTACAGTTGCCTGCACAATGGAGTCTCTAGTATCTCGATTCAAACTTGATTCGTTCTGGCCGGAGTGAAACATTGAAATAATGTTGTTTCCAGTTGGAATTGACATCACATGATCAGACACATGGTTTCTTTCTCTTTGGTATCTGTCAATGATGATAGGATCGATATTTGATCCAAACTTAGTCTTCTTATTTGATACAAGTACCCTTCGATCAGATCCTCGAGAATTTGATCTCATTCTGAGGTCAATGGACGATGAATCAAAAATCGTATTGTTATTCAATGATCTTCTTTCAAGAAGATCGTTCTTAGAAATACCACTCAATATCTTTTGTACCTTGACCTCAAGATCTGATCTTAATGAATTCAGCTCCAGTTTGGCATCACCCAGCCTCTTTTGATGAAGCTTACGATCTTTTTGAAGATCAGAGTCTGATGCTATCAAAAATGATAAGGCCAGAAATAATGAGATAGAAGATGAACGAATCATAGGGGGCTCCATTTAATTTTGTATATGAGATGTGATAAGCATATCTTGTAATAAGAAAATATCAATACTTGAGGTAACCATCAATATATATGGGTTTCATATGTGACACGGGACACAGTTGAACTAATATGTGACCTTATAGGTCCTGATCTCAAATGGATCCAAAGTGAGTTCTAAAGAACCTTCAATGGTCTGTGATTCACCAAGTTCATTCCACTCCATGAGATCACACTCTGTGACCTCTCCATTGAACTGTACTGAACCGCTAGAGACCCTACCATGGGTCTCAACAACTCTTAGGATCCAGGCATCCTCTTTCTCTGCTTTCTTCAACACAGATAATTCTAGTCCATCACCGATCAATTTAAGTGGAATATCGATCTCACTTTTCATACCTTCAAAGAGCAGTGGCTCCTGATTCAGGCATGAGGATTCACTGATGACATTTGAATGTATCAGGTCATTATGATGAGGTAATAGACTATACGTGAATGTATGGGATCCTTTGTCTGCATCTGGATCGGGATTGCTTGGCGATCGAAGTAGATTAAGGTCCAAGAGATCATCATGAACCATATAGCCATACTTACAATCATTTAGCAGAGCAACTCCGTTATCATGATCAGACAGGTCCGCATATTTGTGTCCGACCACCTCGAATTTGGCCTTGTCCCAACTTGTGTTTCTATGGGTATTCCGTCTCACATGTCCGTATTGTATGTCAAAGGAAGCTTGTTCTGATCTGATATTGACAGGGAAATGGACACGAAGCATCTTGTGGTTCTCCTTCCAATCAACCTGAGTTAAAAAATCCAGTCTCTTCGAATGAGGATTTAGGCTAACTATCTGCTCTATGGTTGAATGGCCTATTTTAAAAACAAATCTTAACTGCTTCACAACATCACCATCTGAAATAGAGAGAGACTCTGTCACCTCAGCTGTCTCTATCAGTGCATCTCTATAAAAGAAATCCACATCCCAAGCATCCCAATTATTCGGTCGATCCTCATAGAGAGATAGCACATTCCCAGGACCCGACATGAATTCCCTTTCAAGTTCCTTATCATAAGTGGATATTAAAGATCCCTTGCCATCAAACTCGTACTTGATAAGGTCATTCTCCAATAACAGGGTATCTGATCTTTGACCATCAAGGGTCAAGGTATTACCTTTCTTGAATGTGGTGAATGACAAAGGATCTAGGTCTACGGAGGCCATCACACCCTCATCGGTCTTCTGCAATGGAACTGTATCATCATTTGGACCTAACAACTCATATCCCTCAAAGGACTCTGGAATCTTGATCGCTCCTTTCCATATATAGGATAAGGTGTTTGCCAATACAAATGAATCCGGATCTTCTTTGAATAACATCCGAGCTGATTCATTCATCAATCGGTCACATTCCTGATGCACCTTTTCATATTCAGCATGGGTCGTCTGATAGACAAGATTAATACTCGATCCTGGTATGATATCATGGAATTGATTGATCAGTACTGTCTTCCAAAGGCCGTCCAGATCTTTAGTGGGATAATCCTCATATGAGAGGCATGACCACAACATCTCAACCGACCGTAATTTCCATTCCAACTTACGATTCTGTCTCTTGACCAGTCCGTGTGTTGTTAGAGTTCCCCTATGAAGTTCTAGATAGAGTTCTCCTACCCAAGTCTCCACATCATCTTTGTGCTTGTCCAGCCTATCAAAAAAATTCTTCGCCGTATCAAATCGAACTCTGGGTGAGTTCTCAAGGTCGGACATTCGCCTTCCCAGTTCCACATTCTCTGGCTTAGGTCCACCACCACCATCGCCCACGCCAAACAATGATATGAACTCATTCAGTTTATCCTTTTCCTTGAACCCCTTCTGAGCAGGCAAGAGAAACTCCGTGTCCAGCTCACTGTTGTATGTGTTCTCTGGCGGGAAATGTGTCAATATCTCTGTACCATCGATCCCGCGCCAGTTAAAGGTGTGATGAGGAAAATCATTGAACTGACTCCAAGAGAGTTTTTGTGTCAGAAAATAATTTACCCCTGCCCTCTTTAGTATCTGAGGCAATGCTGCTGAGTAGCCGAACACATCTGGCAACCATAGATTGTCTACCTCAATGTCAAACTCATCCTTGAAAAAATTCTTACCGATCAGTAATTGTCTTACCATCGACTCGCCACTGATCAGGTTGCAGTCTGCCTCTACCCACATTCCACCCTGGACCTCCCAATTTCCAGTTTTGACCGCGCCCTTTATCCTATCATATAGGTCTGGGTATTGATCTTTCATGAACTGGTAGTGTTGTGGCTGGGATGCACCAAAGATATAGTCTGGATATTTTTCAATGATACTCAATTGGGTCGCAAAGGTACGTGCTGATTTACGTATCGTTTCCCTGACCGGCCAGAGCCAACCCGTATCGATGTGGGCATGTCCAATGGCAGAAACGCTTAGGTCCGATGCTGAAGCTGGTTTTTCCAATTCTTCTTTTAGAGAATGCCTGGCCTCATCAACATTACTTCTATCATCGCAGAATGTATTGATACAATTGTTCAAAGCGAGGATCGCTCTTGATCTCCTGACCGATCCTTCATCAAGACGCTTGATAAATCCCAATAATATCCTAGCGTCAAGGTATAGGTGCCAGAGGTCTTCATCGAAGATGCCGAATCTCATCGACTCTACCTTTGCATCAAACCAACCATGCCGTTTTGGACTATCTTCTTCAGGCTCTGTATCAGTAAAGACCCCAAACAATGAGTTCGCTGCAGCCTCTACCCATAGTTCCACATGTTCACTACCATTGGAGCTATCAAATAATGGAACCCTCGTTCGAACAAAGTTGGGATCCCAAATAGATGCATTGGTGATTCCTTGAAGGACCTTGCCATCACCATCATGAACAAGCCCTTCACCTGAAAAATCTAAGTCGGCAACAATGGACTTCCCTTCCCAATTCTTAGACACCTCTCCCTGTAAATGAAACCAGGCGCTTTCCCATTTTTGACCCCATGGGTCTCCCTCATTTATGGGCTTATAGTCCAAAGATAGTCGGTCATCAAACCTTGTTGGCTCTTTTGACCAACCGAATTTTGCCTTGAACTTTCTCTGATCATAGATGAGAAGATCAGCCAAGCGGCCATACCACTTCTCAATCCTTTGGATGATCAAATCAGTTTCTTTTTTATTCATGATCTATTCTTCTGAGACCCAGCCATCATCATGATGGTCTCTGTGGTCAGTATTCAGTTTCACCATCATGATCTTCAGGTCACGAAAACCACCTACCGTGAACCAGACTATTGTTGATAGGGAAATTACAATATGTATGTAAATATAATTTTTCCAAAACACCATCCATGTTGTGTCACTTACATCATTTGAAAGATTATATATGGTACCGATAATGAATACAAGTGTCCATATGCCGGTCCAAGCATAGTTCAAGATATAGATGAGTTTATCTCCTTTGGTGAACTCATCTCCCATCATGAAGATCTTCCATCCTAGCTCTGTATTCTTGTTGACGATCTTCTTCTCGCCACTGATGGAATACTTTCCACGATTCAAAAGTTTGTCCATATCAAATGGCTCTGCATCCTCCACTATGGACACCAAAACATATGAAAGGGCTGAGACACCCATGCTGATCGCCCAATATTCCTGGCCGTTTATGTTCCTTATGAATTCCAACATGCTCTTTAACTGATAAAACGATGATGTATCTGCCAGCCAATCTGCTGAGATCTGTTTGACCAAGACCCCACTGACACTAATGAGAGCACCTACGATCATGGCAGTCCATGCGGCCGTTGTCGTTCCTCTTTTCCAATAGAGTCCCCCAATGATGACGGCTCCAGAACCGCCCGCAAAGATGGCAGCTGTTATAGCAAAGAAAAGTGCGATCTTTTGATTCTGTTGGAATAAGAGACTAAAAAGGAAAATAAATATGGCCACACCGAGTATCGCATATCTCAATACCTTCAGATGTGTATCCTTCTCAAAAGGTTTATCTCTAAAAGGCATGATCACATCTTGAACAATGATAGTTGCCCAAGAATGTAAGTATGTGTCATGTGTGCTTACAAATGCTGCAAGCATCAATGCCGCAAATGCTCCTAGCAACCCAATTGGTAGTACCGTTGACAGTACCAATGGCCCGCGCATTTGTGATCTAAGGGTGTCAGTATCTAGATCTTGAAGGGAAAATTCCACAGACGAGGCAATGCTTTGGTAGTCACCATGGTTCATGAATACATATATCAAAATGGGAACCAAAAGAAAAAATAGTCCCTGGGGTAGACCCCTAAAGCCAGCAAGGACCGATCCCATCTTGGCCTCGTGGGCACTCTTGGCAGAACTGTTATAGGCTTGGCTGCCCTGCCAACTCATGCTCCCATACATAATGCCAATGATACCGATCAGAAAATACCAAAAATTAAAATCCTCAACGTGGCTGGTCTTGAATGGATTGATCCTTGAGGAATTCTCATGCCTCTCATTTATCTCACTTTTTCTTTCTTCCTGCTCCATTTCTGACAGTGCCATAAAGCCATCATCATACTGTAGCTTTTCTATCTCTTCCCTAGCCATTTTTATAGGGGTCTGTTCCAAAGAGTCTGTCACCTGATCCCAGCCAACACTGAAGAAAAGGTAAAGGGCCACAATGACCAACACAAGAGTGGCAAAGATACCTTGAAAAAAATCAGCGATTATAACAGCGATCTGTCCACCTGTATATACGAAATAGAGTGAGATGCTAAGAAGAACGATCATCACCAAAGGGTATACAGGAATTCCGATGAATGCATCAGGTAGTCCACAGTAACTTATGAAAAACTGTGCCCCAACCGCTGGAAATATTCCAAAATTGATGATTCCTGCTGTGAAGGCAACGATCCCGGTGAAGATCCGAAACTTACGGCTATAACGTTTTTCAAAGAATTGGGCAAGTGTCAGGCAGCGAGTGGAACGAAAGCGATAGATCACCCAACCAGACATGGTCAACATCAGAATGATGATTCCCTGACTCAGGCCCCACCAGGCAAGACTAAAACCTGCAACATACCCCATCTCAAGGAACATCACCACAGATATGGCGCCAAGGCCAGCAATCCCACTAGAGACAGATATAAGATAACGTCCGGCTGTCCTACCAGCCGATAGAAAATCAGTCACACTTTTCATCAAGCCCGATGAGAATGATACAGAATAGAACATTCCGTACACTACCAGGATAACGATCAGCCAATCAACTAAATGTAAATTCAATTGACCCAGACCTTTCCATCTTTTCTAATGAAAACAGAATTACCCTTTAATATCAACTCTGCTTCCCACCCTGTTGGCGTCACCATAAGCTTAGGAGGCCAAGGGACCCCCTCAACAGGGCGATCCAAAAGATTCAACTCCTTCAATGATGCAGTGTAACGTTGGTTTTTAAAGTAATGGTTACGTTGTCTAGTGTAGATATAACGCAGGGCCCATTTCACCTGGTCCAACTCACTCCTATTGAACTTGATCTCATCACCCCAGGGGGGTTCTTCAGAGAATTGGACCAATCCCCAATACTGGGGAAAATGCATATAGATATGCCCCTGCGGTGACCATACCCAATTGAATTCGGGATTATCGGTTTTTACATATTTTTCATCTTTGATCTCCACATCCCAATGAACCCTTGAGAAATTCACCTTCCACTGTTCTCCTTCTTTTGGAGGGGTCTTTGATCGAAAATTGCCGATCAAGGCTTTCCACGGAATTGCGATCTCAACACTCCACCCTCTATCTCTGTCTGATGGATCATTGATGGTCCCATCTACATGTACCTTGCTGATCAGACCTGGAATATCCCAAGAATCAAGAGCGACCTTGTCACCATCATGATAGGGTTTTAAAAGCATAAGGTCCCACTCTGTCTCCAATGCATTGACCTCTAATTCATAGTAGTTGTGCGTGTCACCATCCGGATCTAAAAATATCTCAAAATCATTGTCCTTATAGACAACAGCATCACGAGCTGTAATGCTCGCCCAAACATGAGGGTCTTCCATATATGCACCAAAATAAAAGTAATTATCATCCCAAAGCATCTTTGCCTTGGTGTCATAGAATGGATCAGGCTTCAGGCTTCCTTCAATATCAACAAAGGAATCTGTCCATTGAACATCTTCCCATACATCATCATCCAGCCTACCATCTATGATGATAGGTGTGTCTGCCTTATGACAAACATAGGTCCGTGGATCATATTCGATCTTTGATCCTGGGAATTCATTTCCCCAAAATCCTTGACCATACATAGGACGAATGATGAGTAAAATAATTGATAGTCTAAAGATGAGGTACATGGGTCATCCTAATTAATGCTTTGATTTTATGTCCAATATTGGCCTCGGGTCCATTGATTTAAGCAGGACAACCGGTGACAGGCAGACCACCATCATCAAAACATATATCTGACCAATACTGAATAGATCTGAAAGAGGGCCTATCAACTTGTTTCCAATGACCACGGAAAGATTTGAGATGGCCATATAGGATGTGAACATGGTCGCTGAGGCCTTGGACCACGAGAGAGCCATGGCAAGGGCAAACATCGCAACGGTACCGATCGCGATAAAAAAGGGATACGCTGCAAGATAAAAGATCTGAAACCAATTGGGTAGCTCATGCATGGTAAGGACCAATAGTCCAAAGATACCTGATAAAATTGAGAAACTGCCCCACCCAAGAAAAAAGACCTTTCTTCTACCAAAACGATCTGCCAAGACGCCTCCCAAGATAGCACCTATAAATTCCAACATTGTGCTAGGCCCTCCAACAAATTGTGAGTAGGAAGCAGGCTCCCACCCTAGTGTTGTATTGTAGAAGACCGGTAATACTGCGCCATTGATACCTTGATTGATAGCAGACAACAATATGAATAATGCAGTAAAATAACATGGCCCCTTTGAGAATGCCGTCAAAAGATCTTTGATGACCTTCATAGGGTTTTGAGCGCTACTTTGATCTTTTATTGATGAAGAGGACCCTCGGCTCCATGGGAATCTCTTTTCTCCTGGACGTTCAATAATGAACAATGGAAAGACCATGATGGCAAACATCAGAATTGTCTGGACAATGATCGTAAAGACAAGACCGTTAGATACAAGTAGGGTTCCCATCACCGCAGCTCCGGTTCCAGTTCCAATGATCTTTGATCCCCACATTGCACCATTGACCTTACCCTGTTCTTTGGGTAACAAGACATCCACGGCCAATGCGTCACAACTCACATCCTGTAGTGATGCAAAACAATTATGAAGAAAGAACATCCATCCCAGAAGGCCAATATTTCCTGATATATCACCCATGAATATCATCGCAATGAGGGTAAGCGCCATACCAGACTGAGCAAATAAGATCCAAGGGCGACGACGGCCCATTGCCTTGTAGGTGAATGAATCAATGATCGGCCCCCAGAAGAGCTTGAATGTCCATGGCAGAGTGGCCATTGCTGTTAGTTGACCAGACTCTACTATAGTTAAACCCTTTGATGCTAGAAAGGATAACAGTGCTGTCAGCATGAATCCCCATGGAAAACCCTGAGCAAAATACAGGATACAGAGCGTACTGATCCTCAACCATTTATTGGTCGTCAATGTATTATTCAATCTAGGGTTACTATTTTTGATCGATGAAGATGTCATTGGGAGAGAATTCCACTGAGCATCTTTTCTGCAAGGGCGCTCATGACCTCATAACCTTTCTCATTTGGATGAACTCCATCAGAGCTATACTCCTTCATCAGCCCATCTCTCTCATCAACCATCTCTGAATGGTAATCCAGATATTCTAGATCCTGCAATGTGACATACTCCTTCAACTTTGTGTTCACGGAGGCAATGGTGGACGGAGGATCCATGATCTCCTTTGCCCATTCATATTCATATACTGGTAGAATAGATGAGAGGACGACCTTTATTCCATTGGACCTTGCTATTTCCGACATTGAGAAAATATTATCAGTGATCATATTGACATTGGCTGGACCAGTGTTACCTGCAATGTCATTCGTTCCAGCAAGAATGACCACAACAAACGGTCTTAGGCCAACAACATCAGGCTTGAATCGTATTAGCATCTGGGGCGTGGTCTGGCCTCCGATTCCTCTGTTGATGTATGACCTGTCACCGAAATATGTTGGATAAAGATTCGACCATTCCTCTGTGATCGAATCACCCATGAATACAACTCTCCTGTCATTTGGACCTGGTAGGCCCAAGGCCTCATTTTCTCTTGAATATTTTTTAAGATTCGGCCAATCCAGATCAATATCCTGTTCCATTACACTCCTCTATCTTGAAATTTTTTCTAGTTCATCATCTCGTAAAGAGTTCTGATCTTTATGTCTGATCCATCAATATGCTGACCCTCATATGGGTCAAACTCAATTACCACGATCTCATTAGGTAACATGTCAAAATAATTATCGCTGAAGACTCCCCTGACTTTACTTGATCGCAAATGCAATTGACATAGAAAAGAATTTGATCGAATAGTTATCTCGTATTTATCATTGACTTGCTTTACATCATGACCATGATCTGGAAATGGAATATTTAATTCCTTTGGTCTTTTGAAAAAAAGATGGCTCTTGCTCAAAAGGTCACCAGCTGAACGAAGTTCCACTCTAAGCACCAGTTCAGATGTGTCACGGCCGCTGAGCAAGTCGTATTTATCAAGAGTTTGAACGATATTTGATGAGAAGGGACGTATCTCCACATCAGATGACTCCTTGCAAAACAGTTCGCCATCAAAATTAAAAAGTTGAATATTTAGTTCTGCATCATGACCCTGATGTTGGTCATTAATGATGTGTACCTCCACCTTCTCGTCCAGATCGCGCATTGATACGAGGACCGGGCCAAAGAAACGTCTCGCCAGATAGTGCAACGCCTTCCAGTTACCGCCATGGTCAATGCTCGACCATGATATGACCGGCCAGCAATCATTGAACTGCCAATATAGGGTACCCATGCAGAGTGGCATGTTTCTTCTGTGTGCCTCTACTGCAGATCTTATTGCCTGAGCCTGCATGACCTGACTCAGTCCCACAACTGAATCAAAACTATTGTTCATACGGTAATGGTCTTCAATATATCTTAGCAGATTACCTGTCCCAAGAGATGCCTTCTGGTGTGCATTCATCACATCAGATCCCAAACGACGATCTTCCTTTTTTGTAAAGGTCTCTATCGTTCTCATATCAGGGAAGGATTGCATGCCATATTCCGTCATGAATCTTCCCACATTATCATTAAAAGCCTCAAATTCATCACCTCCGTGCCAGACGCCCCAATAGTGATTGTCACCCTTGCCATAGATCTGATCATCATCAGACTGGTCTATGCCATGGCCTGGAGAACTGGGCCAATATAGTCTTCCTGGGTCCAATTCATTACATATGTCAGGCAAAAGCTGATGGAACAGAAGACCATAATCCTTCCAGACAGATTCTGGCAGTTCTTCCTTCCACCCCCAGGAAAGCCACCCAGATGCCACCTCATTGTTCCCACACCAAAGGACTATGCATGCATGGCTCTTTAATCGATTCACCTGATATCTTGCCTCTTTTTCGACCGATCTTAGAAATGCATCGTGAGCGGGGTACATCGAGCATGCAAACATGAAGTCTTGCCAGACCATGATGCCCATCTCATCACATAATTCATAGAAAACATCTGGCTCATAGATCCCACCTCCCCATATGCGCAAGGTGTTCATATTCGCACGAGTGGCATCCTTTAATAAACTCTCATAGTTGGCTCGGTCCAACCGCTCAACAAAAGAATCTGCGGGAATCCAGTTTGCTCCCTTTGAGTATATGGGTAGACCATTCACATGGATCTCAAAGGATTCACCTTTTTGATCCTTCTCTCTATTGATCCTTACATCACGAATTCCAATCTTTCTCTCGTGATGCTCTATCTTATCATTTGTCTGTACAGTTATGGAAAAATCATGTAGTGGCTGATCTCCATGTCCAATTGGCCACCAGAGTTCTGGGTCAATGATCGAGAAAGCACAGTCAAGGTCATTGGTTCCCGGCTTGATCGGAAATTCATGCTCCACTTCTTGACCTGTAAGTGATTCCTTTACCATCACTGAAATATCACTCTCGATCTCTGAAACGACCATCAATTCAATGGACAATTCTGCCATCTCCTTGGAAACATTTTGGTTCATGATCTGGACACCATCAACATGCCAATCATCCCAGCCTATGAGCTCCACGTTTTTCCAGATCCCTGATGTTACAAGACACGGACCCCAATCCCACCCATAATGATATGGGGCCTTACGTGTGAAAGGGCTTGTCTTTCCAGCCTGGTCATTATCAGCAGGGAGACCATGGTCTATAGCCTCCATGTGAGAAGAGACCTCTTTTAAGGGGGAACGAAAATGGACGACCATCTCGTTCATTCCAGTTGCTATGATATCCTTTACATCAGCGGTCCAAGGATGAAACATATTATTGGCGCTGATCACTTTTTTATCATTTAGATAGACATCGGCATAGGTATCCAGACCATGGAAAAAAAGTTCGATCTTTTTTCTCTCTAGAATATTCTTGTCTGGCTCGAAGACCATCTTGTAGGTCCAGTCCTTTTCTGCTACCCATTGCAACTGTGACTCATTTTGCCCAAAAAATGGGTCTGGGATCAGTTCATTTCTCAGAAGATTCAGATGGACATTCCCCGGCACCGCTGCGCTGATCCAATCATTACCATCGTTCGATCCTAGTTGCCATCCATCATTCAAATTCTGATATATTTTCGTACTTTTTTCCAATTGGCCACCCTTAAAAAGGATTTTATTAATTTTATAAAATAGGTTGTATGGAGAATAAGTTTGTGATTATAATATATGTATCTTAATTGAACTATACTATATAATGTTATCGTAAGACAAAACAATAGTAGGTTCTTCTCGAGAAGATATAAATCTAAAACAATAACAAATGGAGTAAAACAGATGCAAAAATCGATATTAAATCGCATCCTAATAGCATGTGCTATCGTTCCGATGGTTATCGTTGCTCAGACATCAGTAGATGTTCCTTGGACAGGAACATCAGGTGAGATGGAAACTTTCATCCATGGTGACACAACGACTACCGGAGAACAGGCACATGACGTTTATGTACTAGCGGCTAACAAGGTTTACTTACAGCTTTCTGAAGTAAACTTAAGCACTAGTTGCGAACTGGTTGGTGCTGAAGCTGGTGATGGAGAACATCCAGCAACAGTGCAACCTATCGCTGGTGACGATGGTAACTTGCAATTCACAGGATGGCCACAAAACCATGTCAAGACACATGGAACTGGTCAAACATATGCCATAAGGAACATCCTCTTCAATGGGGTTGCTGCTGGTCAAACAGCATCACTTTTTGGTGTTCTATCGACCTATGGTGAAAATAATACTGTGGTCGTTGATCATGTGACATCAGTCCATCATCAGATCATCAGTTACTTTAACTTTGGCACAGCTCAACGCTTGCACCTTACTAATAACACTGCGGTACAGTTCACTGTATACGGTGGTGGAATGTGGTGGGGCGGCTTCGTTTGGGGCGGCGGTGGCGGCTGGACCGGCACTTGGAAAGAGTTAAAGGTCCAAAACAATACCGTAGAAGGATGTCACGGTCAGGTCATGGTCATCTATGACAACGGTGTCATTCCTGGTTATAACCCAATCGTCATCGATCACAACACTTTTGTGAACATCACTGACTGGGTCAAGTTCTACAGACACGGTAACAACACCCGTTTCACGAACAACCTATTTGTCAATACCGTTTCCACAGGTCAGACCCATAATTCACATGGACAAGGTCCAACACTGAACTGGGCTGGTGGACATGGTAAGATGGCTACCCTCCATCAAGGCGAGTGTACTGATAGTACACTTCTTGCAAGAGGATGGTGCTGGGACAATAACAATAGAAACATCCACTACAACAACAACGCCTTCTTTGATACAGAGGAGTTGACGACCATGTTTGCAATGGATCCTTGGTGTTGGGATGTTACAGACACCAATGATGTTACGACAACCTACTGTGATACAATGATCGCTGACCAAAGTCGCTGGATGGATGACTCTACTCAATATCAGATTGATAACAATGGAGTCTCAGAGGCAGACAACCTGCACGCAACAGACCTTGGTTTCAACCTAGAGTCAATCTATATCCAAACACAGGTCAATAGGACCATGGATTGGTTAGATAACAAGGTACATGATGATCATCCAGACGGATGGTGGTTACACCAGAATGATGGTGATTGGAATGTTGTTGAATGGCCATTACCAATGACCTTCAGCTACAGCGAAGCATCTGGAGCTGCCACACATTGTACACATGGCGGTCCAGTAGGTTCAACCCATCATATGACTCACGCAGAGCTAGGAGTAGATGAGAACACAACAACCGTTCCAGCTACTTTCGCTCTCAGTCAGAACTACCCTAACCCTTTCAACCCAACAACAGAGATCAGTTTTACAATGGATAAAGCATCCGATGTCAACCTGACGATCTTTAACATGCTTGGGCAAAAGGTAAGAGTACTAGAGAACGCATCACTTAATGCAGGTACTCATTCTTACACTTGGAATGGTCAAGATGAACTTGGTCAATCAGTGTCTACAGGCGTATATCTCTATACACTATCTGATGGTACTCAAACGATCAGTAAGAAGATGGCGCTAATGAAATAAATATAACGGATAACTTTCGTTATGATCTTAGGGGGCAGTTGAATTTTTCACTGCCCCCTATTTTTTTTTGTTATTCATATTTTGTAATTTTATCAAAATGGATTTCCTAAATTAAAAATGAGAAAATTTTATAATACTCTACCCCTCTTATTGATCTCCCTATTCATTTCTTGTTCAAATGATATGAACAAGGAGAAAAAAAATTCAAAGGAAAGCTCTATCAGGACCACTCAAAGAAATCTTGATCTGAGAAATCCTCAAGGCGCAGACTACGATGCATGCGATTGCAATAAAAGATCACAAAAGATCATTGATAAGACCATCGCCTTCAGATTAAAATTTGAAAGCATGGATGAACTAAAGCAAGATCAGGAATCAAAGAAGCAGGTGCGAAAATTCGCAAAGGAGTATATTGAACTAGTAAAAAAATGCTTTGAGATAAATAATGCACGACTAATGCTTGACAGTGAATGCAATAACCTTAAACTACTAGAGGCCAAAAAAGACTCACTCTATAGATTAGGAATCCAAATCGATCAGGGAGAAACAATCAGATTATGAAACATCAATCCTTAAAAAAATATCTATTTTTGTCATTTCTCACACTTGGGGTGGCCTTTTCCCAGACAGCAACTATAAGGGGTATTGTCAAAGACAGTGGCAATAAAGACCCATTGGTCGGGGCCAATGTTTATATCACAGGTACAAGTCTAGGTACAGCCTCGTCAGATGAAGGTAAATATATGATCTCAAATGTAAGCCCAGGTACATACATGCTCAAGGCATCATACATTGGCTATGAGTCAAAAGAGATGGAGATCACTGTCTTGGCAGGGGATGATTTTGAACAAGACTTTGAATTGGACTATGCTACGATCGAGGGAAAGACCATTGAGGTGACCGCGCAGGCACGAGGCCAAATGGATGCCATCAACAAACAACTAAAGGCAAAGTCAATAAAGAACATCATCTCCTCTGATAGGATACAAGAGCTACCAGATGCCAACGCTGCTGAGGCCGTCGCTAGGGTCCCTGGAGTATCGATAAGACGGGAAGGAGGCGAAGGAAACAAGGTGGTGATCCGTGGTCTATCTCCAAAATATAATAAGATAACCGTCAATGGTACCAATCTGGCATCCACCGATGCAGATGACCGCAGTACCGATCTGAGCATGATCTCACAATATATGTTGGAAGGGATCGAGGTCACCAAGGCCGGAACCCCTGATCAGGAAGCAGATGTCCTTGGAGGAACCGTCAATTTCAAGTTAAAGAAGGCACCCTCAGGATTACATGGGAATCTGGTCACGCAAGGAATGTATGGTAGTCTAAAAGAAACTCAAGACGATTACAAATTTGTCTTTGACGTTAGTAATCGATTCTTGAATGATAGACTAGGCCTACTAGCTCAAATGGATCTAGAAAACAGAAATCGAAGTTCGCATAACCTCAACGCAGGATACACCAACACTCCGGCCGATCTAGATACGATCAACCCACTTACCTTGGCCACTCTAACGCTTACAGATGTTTCCAGAAAAAATGATAGAAACAACAACCTCTTTGTGGTCGACTACAATATACCTAATGGTAACATTAGTTATAGTGGGCTACATAGTTCCATCAAAAAGGATATCATTACCTATGCAAATGGGTACCCACTTCAGACACCTGATGGGCAGAGAAACTTCAATACAGGAGAACTATCCAACACCATAAACGTTACATCAGAGACCTGGAAATATGAGCAAAACCTGACCCCTGATCTCAAAGTTGACATATTCAAAAGTTTCTCAAGATCTACAAATGGTGATACGAACAAGGTCTTTAATTTTAGAGAGTCTGGTGCATACACTGAGAATGTGGGCAACAAGAGTGTGGACAACATTCAAAACTTTACGGTCAATGATACCAATGGAACCTGGTTTGACCGATATGATTATAATGAATACAAGACCAAGGAAACGGAACGTGCGTATGGTGCAAATATGGAATTTGACCTTAAAGTTAGCGACCAACTATCTGGTAAGATCAAGTTCGGTTTCAAGATAAGAGATAAGTCCAGACAGCATGACAGAGACTACGAGTATGGAGCATTTACCTATGTGGCACATGTTGGAAAACGTGACTCCACATATCAACATTTTGATTGGCTTAGTAGTGTCCCTTTGGGAACGATATATGCACCATATTACCCATTCATGGACAACGACTATGATGATGAAGGGTTTTTAGATGGCAAGTATACTCTTGGGCCATTTGCCGACCTTGACAAGATGAATCAACTGTTTTCATTCTTTAAGAAGAATTGGGGATGGGCTCCATATCATGAGTTCATCATGCATCATTTTCACAAGACACAATCAATGATCTATGATTATTCTGGAACTGAGACATACAATGCTAAATATGTCATGAGCGATTTTAACATTGGCACAAAACTCAATCTGGTGACTGGGGTCAGGTTCGAAGAGAACAGAACAAAATATACCTCATACCATGGACAACAAACGACATTGCCACACTACAACTCCATGGGCTCTGACACCGTGTCAAATCATATCAGGACAAACTCATACTCCCTGCCTGCGCTATTCGTTAAATACCAACCTCTTGATTGGCTCATACTAAGATACGCAAGTACAAATACATTGACCCGTCCTAATTACTCTGACATCATCCCATTGTACAACATCAATGGCGCGGGAAGAGCAGTAGAATATCGTAATCCATTCCTAGAACCAGGACTTTCTGAGAACAATGACTATGTGGTCTCATTCAACAATAAACATCTAGGTCTACTGAGTTTCAGTTATTTCACAAAGAAGATCGAGGGATTGATCTTTAGTAGTGGTCAGAGATACATTACTGACGCAAGCCTGTATGGCTTGCCTGGTTTCACTGAGACATATAGGATCAATAATTACAAGGCCAATAATCCCTATGAGGTCACTTTAGATGGATTTGAGATCGACTATCAGACCAGATTCTGGTATCTACCAAAG